>Ga0247832_1000083_pt1 | contig 167752 bp, 131 predicted proteins | sample LaCruzMarch2015__10_FD_192407 | JGI IMG/M metagenome (GOLD analysis project Ga0247832, IMG submission 192407) | Freshwater microbial communities from meromictic Lake La Cruz, Castile-La Mancha, Spain - LaCruzMarch2015_4m | ecosystem: Environmental > Aquatic > Freshwater > Lake | place: Spain... | reverse complement strand
CGTCCTCGCATTCCCCCAAGCCCCAGCTCCGGACGCAAAGAAAGGGCGTGGGCATCCCCTTCGACCACTCAATCGGAGTCTTCGGAAACCCGCTCCAAGACTCCTCCATTCACCGGCCCCGACCAGTCGATCCTTGCACCTTTGCGGTCGTTTTACCCGGACCAAACGACCGACAGGATAGCACTTTTCCCCGGAAAAGTGCGGGCGGGTCGCTGACGCTCATTTTCCCGCCACTCCTCCGCGTGTCAGGCACGCTTCGGAGGCATCAACATTTTTTTCAAAACCGCTGAACAACACCCAAACAAACCCCTATGAAACGCCAACCAACATCCGCAACGGCCCGCATCGACTTGGAGATCACTCCCGAAACGCGAGCCCGCTTCAATGCCATTCACAAAAATCTCGGTTTTAAAACAAAACCTGAAACGTTCGAGGCTCTCGTTTTTTCCATCACCGCAAAGGACATCCTTCGCCCTGATGTCGTCGCGCGAATCGAACGCAAACTCGATGAGGCGATCAAGATCCTCGACACCGTGTTGTGAAAAACGGCCAAATCTTCGCTCACAAGTCCACCGCTCGCGGGCGACTGGATTTGGAATACCTCGACGAACTTTCCAATCGCAAAGTGTCCTTGCGAGAACGCGCCGACATGGAGCAACAGATCGGCAAAAAACTGAGAGGTTTCACAGATTACGCATCACGCGGTTCGCTGGGACAAGTTCACGCAGGCGGATTTCTTCACAACGACATCCGCCGCAATACTGACGGCACAACGGGAACAAGGCCACAAACTCTGACTTCGTCGTCTGCCAGAATTTTGTTTTCCGGCCTTCCAACGTGGACGCGTTCTCGCATCAGACCTACGAGGACGGCTCAGCCATCACGACAGTCAACTTCAAATCCTACACCCAGAGCATTCCCGATGCGGATCGCCGGTTGTTCGACTTCCTGACTTCAAAGCTCAACCCAAAACCGACCGATGAAAATCATTGATGCACTCATTTTCATGGCCTGTATCGCAGGCGCGCTTGCAGGATATTTCCTGCTCACGCCACCGATCTCTTTCGCAGTCATTGGACTTTGCGCGTTGTTCGCCACCTGGAGTTTGATGGCAGCGGACAATTCCGGGCAAATCGTTTTCCGACTCGGCGGGCTCACGTGGACGATGGAGGATTTCGTTCGCGGTTGGCTCATCACTGGGCGAACGGGATCGGGGAAAACCCAGTGCGCGATCAACGCGATCACGTTTCAGATTTTCCAGAACGTCAAAACCTGGGGCGGAATCTGTCTGGATCAAAAAGGCCTCTACTGGGAGATCCTGACCAAGATGGCCGCGCATTTTGAACGCGGGCACGATCTCGTTTTGCTTCAAACCCGGCCCCCAGGAGCAGATGCTCTTTGGCGTCCACCTCACACGATCAACATCACAGGCAATCCGAATGTCCCGGCATCGACGTATGCGAAGGTCATCGTGGACACGGCGGTTTCGCTGACAGGCGGACGTGGAGGCAATCCGTTTTTTCCAACAAAGGCGCAGCTCGCCATTCAGACGGGGTTCGAAATTCTCCGACATATCGAGGCATTCGTCACGATTCCGAACATTCACCGGCTTTTGCTGAATGCCGAAGACGCAAATGCAACGATTGAACTCCTGATGAACAAGGGTGACCAGCGTTCACATGAACTTGTTGGAGCTTTCCACAGCTACCTCGATCAGCCCGTGGAACAACTCGGCGGTGTTCAGGGCACGCTCAGCACGTATCTGGAATTTTTTCTGAATCCAGAAATCTCCGAGGTCTTTTGCGCGAATGAACCGACATTTTCCATTTCGGAGATCGACGCAGGAAAAATCGTTTGTCTCGCCATGCCGCAAAAATTCCAGAGTGAGCGCCTGTATATTAACACGATCCTGAAGCTCTCGTATTACTTCCATGCTCTGAGCCGGTTCGACAAATCCGCCGAGGAACGAGGGAAGGACAATCTCATAATCCTCTTTGCCGACGAAGGCCAGGAGATCATCACAGGTGCCGAATCTGCCTTTGCCGATCATCGCGCCGTTGGCGTCATCCGTGAGGCCCGGGCCACTATTGTTCTCGCTACCCAAGCCTACACCTCCCTTCATGGGGCACTCGATAAACGCTACGCTGATGTTCTCATGCTGAATCTGAGCAACGAACTGATTTTCACCGTGGCGAATCACGATTCAGCGACGCTCGCCTCGAAAAACATCGGCGAACGAGAAGTGACGGAAAAATCCTGGGGATTCTCCGCAGGACGGAAGTCCTACAACTACCAGCGGAAAATCAAACCATTCTTTGAACCGTATCTGCTACGGAAACTCCCAAAATTCACAGCCGTTATCCGGCATTGTGAAAAGCCATTCCGCAAAAAGCTGATTCCCCCAATCAATCCTGACGGCACCTATCCAAAATGGTTCACGAGTTTTCGCCCCGATTACGCCATCCGACAATGGCTGCGAGGCATCAAAACAAACCCCGTCACCACTCCATGAATATCGAAATCGAAAAACTCACCAGCCTCGAACCCCATCTTCGTTCCAAAATTCTAGGCCAGGATCGCGCCATTTCTCGTGTATGTTCGGTGCTTGAGCGCGGCCAACTTGGATTGCAGCCCGAAGGCAAGCCGCTCGGTTCGTTTCTTTTTCTCGGACCAACCGGGGTGGGGAAGACAGAACTGACACTGGAATTCTCCCGTTACCTTTTCGGCAACGATGCCGTGTTCAGGTTCGACATGTCCGAATTCCTCCACCTCGACAACGTGAAGCTGTTCATGGGCGACGAGACCGGCAGTTCCGGTCGCCTGGGCAAAATTCTTTCCGAGCATCGGCATGGCGTCCTTCTATTCGACGAAATCGAAAAGGCGCATCGCCTCATCTGGGATCTCTTCCTGCAAATGCTCGATGCCGCCCGGATCACCCTCGCCAATCAGCAGACCTACGATCTCTCCGGATTCTACTTCGTTTGCACCAGCAACATTGGCTCGCAACAACTCCTTCGCCCAACCCGCCTCCCATTCGCAACGTTGGAACGCGCCGTCATTTCGGAACTTCACCGATTTTTCCGACCCGAGTTGGTCGGACGCTTTGACGAAAAGATCGTCTTCAAACCGCTGTGCCCCGATACCCAGCGACAGATTGGCCGACTGGCGATCGACGAGGAACTCACCCGATTGCGCCAGAAGGGATTCGATTTATCCGTTTCCGAAGAAGCCTTCGAGTTTCTCCTCCGGCGTGGCATCCACAAAACCCTCGGTGCCCGCCCCATGAACAAGACCGTGCAGAAATTCCTCGGCGATGCGGTCCGGCAGGCACTGAAATCGGAGATGCTCCCATCTGGAACGCTGGCTGTTTGTACGGAAACCACCGGATTGATGATGCGTCACATTTCATGAATTCGGTTCGGCTGTTGCAAATTTAAGAAGCTTCTCAATGAGATTCGTGTCTATATTCTATGGAAAGCCGTTTGAAGAGGTTGCTTTCGAGAGAAAGGGGTGGAAAGGCCGCCAAGCAAAAATCAGGTCTCCTAAATTGCCGTCACCCCTTTTTTTCAGTAGGACGTTTCCATATTTTGCTGTTTCGCCGGTCATGACGACGGCGTATGCGGATTTGGTACGATCATAGAATACGAAACGATCAATGCGAATGGGTGCTTTCGCCGTGGGCACGTGGCGTTTGACGGAACCCATGTATCTCTCCTCGACGGCGGGATCTAGATGGTCACCTTGACGGCTTGGATCATGACAAGCGGGTCTGCATACCTGTCCAGCTCGAAAAGAGGGAGGATCGCGTCAAGCAACGTGGTCACTTCGAGACCGTCGGAGCGCAAGACGCGGGGATTGAAGGTGTGACCGGGGAAATGGGCGTCGGCGAGAGTGATCTCATCGCCGCGCCCCATTTCGGCAAGGGTTTTCAGAAGTTCGGGGCTGAGTGCGGGGTGAATTCCTTTAAGCATTTTTTAAGCTAGTTGAGCTCCTCATCGAAGCAGACTGCGACTTTGCCGCATTTTCCGGAGGCCATCAAGGAGTAGGCTTCATCGACCTTCTCCAGCGGGAAGCGATGGGTGATGAGATCTGCGGGATGCAGGTTCCATCGCACCAGCCGCTCGACGAGTTCCATCATTTTCCATGTCGAAGTCACCCACGAACCGAAGAGAGTTTTCTGGTCGTGAATCATGTCGGGCGAAGGATTCATATCCATGCGCCCGCCCTCGCCGATCATCACCATGCGGCCCCATTTGCGGGTGGCACGGATGGCCATGGCGCGTGCGGTGTGATGCGCGGAGCATTCGACAGATCGCTCGACACCGTGGCCTCCGGTGAGCTTGCGGACTTCCCCCTCGTTGTCGGGGCCGGCCGCAAGCACTTCATCGCAGAGGCCGAGATCTTTGGCGATTTGGTTGCGCTCCGGGATTGCGTCCACGCCGATGATCATGCCTGAGCCGAGCTTGCGGCAGAGAGCGGCGGCGGCGAGTCCGACAGGACCAAGCCCGGTGATGAGCACAGCATCGTTGCCGCTGATGCCGACTTTCTCGAGCCCCTCGTAAACGGTTCCGAACCCGCAGGCGACCTGGGCACCATCGGAATAGCTCAATGTGTCGGGCAGGTGAACAAGGTCCTTCTCCTCGGCGATAAGGTAGCCAGCCATGCCGCCGTCGCGCTGCCAGCCATAGGCGCGGCGAAGGGTCGGATGTGTGCAGGAGATCATGTAACCACGGCGGCAATCATAGCAGAGCCCGCAGCCGGAGATGTGATAAACGATCACGCGGTCGCCGGGCTTGAACTGTCGGCAGCCGACCCCGGCGTCAATGATCTGGCCTGCGGGCTCATGGCCGGCGATCATTCCCGGCTGGTAGCCCTCAGGGCCCTTGCCGAGATGCTCGTGGTAGATGCAGCGGATGTCGGAGCCGCAAATCGTTGAAGCTTTGACGCGTAGGAGGACTTCGCCGTATCCCGGCGACGGGACGTTGAAATCCTTGAGCTCGGCGGTGCTGTTTCCGGGGAGCACAGCCCCCTGCATTCGGTCGGGGTGGAAGATTGGCATCATGGTAGATATTATTGAAGAGGCTCTATTGTGTGATCGTTCCGTCGATGTCCCAAAGATCCTCCCAACCCTTGGCACCTTCCCAAAGGAAAACCTGACCTTTGACGAGCCGACAGTTTTTGTCGATCCGCGAAAGCAAATCCATTTCGTCCGCAGTGAGCGGATCTTCGGCCACGGCGATGAGGTTGGCGGTGTAATTCCTGGGGTTTGTGGACATCGGGATCGGGACCTGCCCCCGCTGGACAGCCCACTTGAGGCAGATGCTCGAGGGATGCACCCCGTGCTCCCTCGCGATCGAAACAACGACAGGGTCTTCAATGTCAACAGTATCTGCGGGTGTGCGGTCGCGTTCCGGGCGTCTGGGCGAGCCGAGCGGGCAGTAACCGATCGGAAGCATGCCGTTTCCGACGACGAAGTCGAACAGGGCGGGTTGCTGGAGGTGCGGGTGCAGTTCCATCTCGTTGGCCGCCGGCTTCACCGAGGCGTCCCGAAGGAGCATCTCCAGCTTTGGGATCGTCATGTTCGACGTGCCGATATTCCGCACGAGACCGCGGGCCAGCAGTTCCTCCATCGCCTCCCAAGTGCGCATGAAGCCAGCGTGGCAGTAGGGCCTGGAATCGGGACTGCGGGATTCCACCGTGCAGCCCGGAGGATGAAAGTTCGGAAAGGGCCAATGGACTAAATAGAGATCCAAATAGTCGAGCCTGAGATTTGCGAGGGAGCGCTCACAAGCAGCGATAACATCGGAAGGCTTGTGGTGGTTGTTCCAGACCTTGGAGTTGATCCAAAGCTCCTCACGCACGACGCCGGAGTCTATGACCTGTTCAAGCGCGCGACCGATGAACTCCTCGTTTCCGTAAACCTCTGCACAGTCAAAGTGGCGGTAGCCGACCTCGGCGGCACCAATCACTGCATCAGCCACCTGCACGTGGCTGACGTGATCCGAGCCGAATGTTCCCATGCCAACAACAGGAATTGATCCCTGTGGCATGGGAAGGCGAGGAACAGAGAGGGAAAGTGAGGAATGTGCGGAAACCATGAGCTAACGTTAGCACCCGGATGAAGAGACGGGAATGGAGCGGATTGACTTTATAATGGACGATTTTAACATTGTCGTATGAAGCGTGATCCGCCGACTCCGCCATTTGTCGCTCGAAGGGTTATTCATGGTCGCTACCTGTTCTCACCATCTGGAAAATGTGGAACGACAGTGCCACTTCGGGCTTTCTGCGCTGGTTTTGAGGAGTGTGCCTGCGATTACATGCTGCGGCGGGAGGGCTTTCCCTGCACCGCGATGGAACTGATTGCCAGCGGGACGTGGGAACTTCGCTCCAACGGCGGAAGATGGCAGCTTGAACCCGGTATGATTTTTACCTATGGACCGGAAGTTGGCTACTCGCTCGAAGCTCGTTCCTCCCGGGGATTGCGCAAGTATTTCGTGGATTTCGAAGGCACGGATGCCGCAAGCGTTTTGAGGCGGGCCGGTCTTAACCCGGGTGTCCCGGCAAGACTGGTGCACCGGCGATGGGTGCAGGATCTGATCGAGCAGTTGATCGACACAGCCCGGTTCCCCGCCCGGAAGAAGGAGAGACTCGGGCGGATGTTGGCCGACCTGCTGATTGAACGCCTGAGAGATGACCGAGACGCCGGGGGAACGGAAATCCCCGCGTCGCGATTCACATTCGAACGTTGCCGCGACTACCTCTCCGGGCACTACCTCGAGACCAATGACTTCGGTGCGGCGGCACGCACCTGCGGGGTCAGCCAAGTGCATCTTTGCCGGCTTTTCCGCCGCCATGGCGGAGAGACGCCGCAGGTATTTGTCACCCGTTTGAAGATGAACCATGCCGCCGAACTGATTGTGCGTGGTAATGTGGCCGTCAAGGCGGCGGCCTTGGAGGTCGGGTATGCCGACCCCTACCACTTCTCCAGGGTCTTCAAGAAGGTGCATGGTTGCGCACCGTCGAAATTTTGCGGAATGCGCGAATGAACAAAGCTGGGCGGGGCATCAGGATTGGACGGGCATTTTCACCTGCTCGAAGCGCGGGCAGAGGATGGAGTTGATGCCGAAGCTGACCAGATGGGCGACCGAGCACGAACCGAAGAGGCTCGCCGCCTTGGCATTGGTGGAGGGGAATCCCGCACAGAAACCAACGGGTCACGCACGGTCACGCACCTTGTCGTAGGGGCTTGGTTTTCGATGGCACGGAACCGTAGATCCGAATTTCCTGAAGCCCTGGAGAGACCTCGCCATGGGTGCAAAGAAGCGTGCACCGAAGGGATAAAAGCGAAACAGCCGGAGAGAACCGATGGATGCAACGACGTTGGTGGTTCTCCTCCACATTAGCGAGCAGGACGCCATCCCCGGCATGGAGTTGGTATCTTTTAACAATCTCCGGCTGCGGGCCGCGCACGATCTTCCGACTGGCGTGGTCGCTGGCGGACAGCATCAATTCGCGGTTGAGCCCCGAATCAAAGCAGAGATGGATTTCGCTGACGCAAACCGGATAGTTCCACGTCAGTTCGATCCATGCGGGAGCGGACGGGGCCTTCCATGCGTGCGGCTTGCCGTCCGCCCACGGGCCGAGGTGTGCGGGCAGAGGACGGGCGATCCCGTCGATGACGGCTTCCGGTGGATGCCCGGGAAGTGCCGACGAAGCTGAGATGGTCGCTTGTCGCGCAAGGTTTTCCTGATCATTATTCGTGACACCCGGCAGGAAGGCATCGTCGCGGAGGAGGGTTTGTTGGATGGTGGAGACGGCCTCCGGCGTGCTCAGATCCGCGATGTTCCCGCCCCCGCCTTTTGACAAAATCGCGGCGGCTGTTCCGACCGCCTGACCCGCCAGCGCGCAGGTTGCCATAACGCGTGTGCTGGCAAAAGCGACGTGGGTTGCGCTGATGTTCCTCCCGGCGAAGAAAAGGTTTTCGATATTTCGTGAATGCAGACAACGCAGCGGGATGGTGAACAGGTGGGGAAAATGGATTTGCTCGCACGGCAATTCCTCCGGAGCGTCGATGCCCATGGGAGGATGCAGATCAACCCACCAACCGCCGTAGGCTACGGCATCGTCAAAAAGGCGGCCCGAAAAAACGTCGTCCTGCGTGAGGACGTGCTTCCCGAGGAACCGGCGGCTTTCGCGCTTGCCCGGCAGGCTGCCCACCCAATCCAGCGTCCAGTTTTCGGCATCGGGATGGTCACCCGAGTTTTTGACATAATCCCAGACTCCGAGAGCGATGCGCAGCAGTTCGTGACGGATCGCGGTCGGGCTGTCGGCGATCGTGTCGAGATGCCCTCCCCATTCGAACCACCAGTAGCCATACTCATAGCTTTGAATCGGTCGGTGCTTGAATTCATCCTTGTGGAATTTGCGGATCCATGGCGGAGCAATAAACGCCTGCGGGGAATCGCAGCGGCGGCCGGTTAGCAGGATCGAACTGCCCAAGGTCTTGTCGTCGCTTTTATCGAGAGCCAGAGACTCACGAAAATCCACTTTCGCCTCGCGCCCCCGGAGGAATTCCGCACCGGCCGACGCCCCCAGCGCGCCGTCGCCCGTGCAATCCGCAAAAAACCGTGCATGGATCAGGAACTCCTCCTCCGTGCTGGTGCGGATCGCCCGAAGCATACGGATCGCTTTTCCTCCCCCGGCGGTCATCACAGTTTCACATCCCGTGCAAGAGGTATCCAAGAGCAAAGTCAGATTCTCTTCGGAGATGGCTTTCTCGTAGAGCAGGACATCCCAAAGCGAGTAGCAACGCCCAGGGTTCCGGAAGGCGTCATCGAGTCGGAGTTCCTCAATAATGCCGGTTTCTCTTGCTCCGGGACGCGATCCGTGACAATCGGCACCGACCACGTGCATTTTGATTTCGGAGGAGGCATTCCCGCCAAGAACCGAACGGTCTTGGACCAGCACGGTGCGCATGCCATGACGCGCGGCGGCAATCGCTGCACATAATCCCGCCAGGCCCCCACCGGCTACGGCAAAGTCAAACTCCAAATCAACTCGCTTCATCGGGTGCTGTGGAATAGAGCGGACGTCCCGCCGTTCTCAAAGAAATCCGGTGGCAAGGGAACCGATAGACTGAAGGAAACGCTGTCAGGAGCGGCGGGAAGGCATGCCAGTTGGAGGGCCACCGGCCGGCCTTCCGGGTCGAATGTCACCTGCGGACGTTCAATGCGTGCATAGTCCTCGCGCCCGGTGTCCTCCCACCAGATCTCCGAAGCGGAGATGGCAGGGATACGGGAAACCTGCCAATCCCGTGCATCCTTCGACTCAAAAAACACCAATGACCTTCCCTGCCCGACGAGGGAGCCATCCATATCTTTGACGATGGCGCGGTAAACTCTGGATGCCGGATCATACCAAGCGAAGGGGTCTTCGGCCGGGAAGAGACTCTTGCCTGCGGTGAAGGGATGGATACCGGGCACCTTGCGAAAAGGGCCGCATGGGTCCGAGGCTTCGGCCAGGCCGTGGAGCACGGCTCCTCCAAATGGGGGAGGGCCGATGGCGACCCCTTTGTATATCATGGCCCAGCGCCCATCCGCGCTGCGAAACAGCGCCGGGTTGTTGACCACCAACGAATCCCAACCGTCCGGGCTCACGTCGATTGTCGGAGTTGCCGGGGATGTCCATGGACCCATCGGATGCGGTGCACATGCGACGCCGATCCGTTGGTTGTTGCGATGTGCCCACCAATCGCCATCAACAGGAACCTGTCCGGAAGATGACCGCGCTACAGGACCGTTGTTGGCCATGTATGCGAGGTAGAGGCCGCCGCCTTCGGTTGTCACCGTTGGGTTGTGGGCGACATCGCGTTCCCAAGGATGACTTGAGGAACCAGGAGGCAAAATCCGGTTTATCGGAACGAAGGGACCGTGAGGTGATGAAGCACTGGCGAGAGCGATTTCCGAGTGCGTCACCCACGCGTCGTATCCGGCTGCTTCCGGCCAGCGCGAATAGAATAACCACCAGCGACGGTTCCACGCGACGACTGAACCGCACCAGACGTGAAAGCCCGGGTCGCGGAAGACCAACGCCGGGGAGGCAAGAAGAGAACCGGAAACGGGATGGGAAGACGGGGTGAGTGTGGTCGACATTTTCAAAGCTCAGCAGGCGGAAAAAATCCTTATGTAAGTAGTTACGCAAAGAGGGCTTCTTGGCAATGAATTTCTTAATCAAGGATGCAATTTCGAGACGGACTGCGACGACGCGCTTCCCTGCCATCGAAAAGCCAATTCCCCTTGTATCGGCTTCCGTATGGCAGTAAGATTTCCCAAATTAAGTCGGGACTCGGAACGGCTGGTCCACTATTTCGATTTCTTTTCCGAGCAGAGTTGATTCCATTTATTTAAGTAGTTACCCGCCCTCGTGAAACGCAACCATCCCGCCCCGCAGCCGACCCTCAAGGACATCGCGAAGTCCACGGGATTGACCGAGGCGACGGTTTCGCGGATTCTTTCGGGCAAAGCCCAGTTCGCCGAGGAGACCCGCAAGCGGGTGCAGAAGGCGGCGGAGCGGCTTGGCTACCGGCCGAACCGGCTGGTTCGTGGCATCCAGACCGGACGGACTGGAATCGTTGGGGCGATTCTTCCGATCCATGCGGAGTGGGGAGCCCGGTTGCTTACAGGTCTGCAGCACGCGTTGGCGGCGAAGGACTATGTGCCGATCGTTCTCGACTGTCCCTCCCCGGAACTCGACGAGATCGCGATGATTCATCATCTCGTGGACCGGAGAGTCGAGGGGATCGTCCTGTTTCCGAGGGATGACGAGATTTCCGACGACTACTTTGTCGAGGTTCATTCCCGGAAAATTCCTTTGGTCGTTGTAAACCGGAAACCGGCGTTTGCGCATTGTCATTTCGTGGGACTCGATGACCGCGAGAGCGGCAGGTTGGCGGCGGAGCACCTTCTCGGTCTGGGCCATCGGGTTCTCGGGCATCTTGCGGGGCCTCCGACGATGAGCACCGGGCGCGACCGGGCGGAAGGCTTTTCCCGTGAAGCGATGGGCAGCGCCGGGGTTTCGGTTGCCCAAGCCGTGATGCCTACGTTCCTTCCTGACGATGCCTTGATCGAGCGGTTTCTCGACTCGAACCCGTCGGTGACCGCGATCTTCTGCGCGAACGAGGCGATTGCGCTCGGGCTCTACGCGGTCGCCAAACGTCGTGGCCTGTCTATTCCCGACCGGCTCAGCGTGGTTTCTCATGGCAACTGGCGCGCGGCGGGTCTTGTCGCCCCGGCACTCACCTCAATCGTTGAAAACAGCGAGCAGGTCGGGCAGGAGGCGGCGGAAATTGTGATCCATCTGGCCAACCAGCGGGCAGCACCCCGAAACCTGATCGAGAAACGCATTCCGATGCGTCTGGTCACGCGGGAGTCCACCGGGCCACTTGCCGACAAGTAGAGGACGCTCGGCACCATGCGTGGGTTGATGGGGCGATCATTTATGGACCTCGGAGAAATCTCTCGAAAGAGAACCGGGGCAGCGCGTTGCGGTCGCGGCCCCGGTCACCCCCCAAAAACATCGGGACGCCTACACGGAGCGCCGGCGGCGAAGAACCATCACAACCGTGAGGGAACACGCCAGAAGAGCCCAGGTCGAGGGCTCGGGAACGACGGTGATCGTCACGAACCTGTCTCCGAAAAGCACAGCATCTGAGTTGAAATTCGAACCGGCCGAAGTATCCGCGTAGTTGATCTGCCACGTGTTTGAACCCAGCGTGAACTCGCTGCCGTTGGCGTATCCGCTGAAGATTCCGTTGTTCCATCCGCCCGCTGCGGTGTAGCTGATCAGGGTGAACTTCGTGCCATCGCTCAGCACCGCGTTGCTCCCCAAATCGGTGATTGTCAGCGTGGGGACGCCGGTTGTGAGCGTCAGGGCGACCGTCGCATCGGATGCATAAAGCAGATCCGCAGTCGATGCGGTCGTATTCAGTTCAAACGCAAATGTGCCACCTGTGAGCGTGATACCGCCCGCACCCAGTGACTCGATGCTCGATCCCGGAGCCAACGTTCCTCCAGCGTTCACTGTCACATCCCCTGTGAAGGAACCCGCTCCGCCGAGTGTGCCCCCGTTGACGGTGACTGCCCCGCTTCCTAGACCGCTGCCCGCTGTGTTGCTCACGAGGAGCGTGCCCGCGCTGATCGTGGTGCCGCCGGAATACGTATTGTTACCAGAGAGGACCTGCGTTCCAGCACCGCTCTTCGCGATGGCCATCGCGCCGTTGGCGATGACTCCCGAGTAGGTGTAGTTTCCGCCGGAGATCGGATTCAAGGTCAGTGCCGTCACGCTCGAGTATCCTGTGGTCATCACCGATGCCAGGCTCTTGCTGCCAATGAGCCCGCCGACGGTTGGGGCGGTCACGGTCAGGGTCATGTTGCCCGCTCCGGCGGTGTCGATGGCGCTGTTCTGAAGCGCCAAGTTGTTACCCAAGGCGAGTGTTCCCCCGTTGACGGTGGTTGAGCCGCTGAAGGTGTTCTCACCGCTGAGCGTCAGGGTGTTGGTATTGGCTTTGACGAGGTTGAAGTTGTTCTCGTTGGTGCCGCTTCCGCCAAGAGTCAGGTTGCCAGTGAGGTTGACTGCGGAGGTCTGGTTCATGGTGAGCGTGCCGTAGCTGGCGGCTCCGCCGATGATCTTGCTGCCGGTGCCGTGGACGACGATGGCCGAACCTACTCCACTGAAGCTGGCATTGCCGCCGGAGAGCTTGAGAATGCCGGACTGGGATGCGTCGTTTGTCCCCGACACTCCGAAGGTGAAGCCGGTGGAGTTGAGCGAACCGACCACATCGAGCGTGCCTCCGGCACCACGGAGGGAGATGCCCGCGGAAGTGGCCGACGATTTAACGGTCATCAGGGCGGAGGAGGAGGTAACATTGGTTGCCCCGCTCCAGCTTTGAACATCCGATAGGCTGTCACCCATGATCAGTTTATTGTTGGCGGCACCGAGAGTTACACTGGTTGAGCCCAAGCTCTGATTTCCGGCGATCGTCCATGTGCCGGTCCAAGTGGTGGATCCTTGGGTAAGCGAACCGCCGTGATTCGAAATCGCTCCCTCGATGCGGCCGCTGCCAGTTCCGCCGAGGCGGATCTGGTAGGTATTGGCCGGCGTCGTGGCCGAAATCCCCCCCTTGATCAGCAGGTCGGTGGCTCCAGCGGCGTCGTTGGCGGTGAGGCCAAGAGTGATGGCTCCCCCGGCAGTGGTGTCAACGGTGAGTGCGGATTCAATGGTCGCCGTGCCCGCCAAGGTGAGCGCAGCAGTGATGGCCTTATTGGCTCCAAGGGCGATGGTGCCGCCTGTGAGGGTGGGAGTGCCGTAACTCATAGTCAGCCCTCCGGATGCTTGCGTTCCGCTCACATTGACGGTGTAGATGCCCGTGGAGCTGTTGGTGGCGTTCCCTGCCGAGAAAATGCCGACATTTCCGGATCCGAGCGCGGTGGTGAAGGTGCCCGCGCCTCCGGTGTTAAGTGTATTCCAGAAGCTGTCCGAGCCCCAAGTGCCATTCCCCGATCCAGCTCCAAGCGTGCTGCCGTTTGTGTCCCAGTAGAGGTCGGCGGCGTGGGCGAACGGGACGAGTGCGGCCGAGGCCGCGACGAGGAGGGAGAGGATGGATTTTTTCATGATTTTGAGATGTGTTTTGAGGTGGAGAATGATGCGAGGAACTGAGGTTGGCAGAAATGTAACTACTTACAGAATCACCCGTCAAACCTTTTTTCAACTTTTTTTTTCGAGTTCCGACATGTCGTATCAACAAAAATTCCCGGCTTCTCCCCCTGGTGATCTGCGATCCCGGCGAAGAATCGCCAGCCGAGTCGTCCGGATTTCGCGCCATCACCTGGCCCGACTACCTGCTCGGCTGCCTGCGCAGGAAAGCCTGACAATATGCGGAGAAATGGCCGTCAAGGCTGCGAGCACCCTTTTCGAATTCGGCAAGGAAGCGCAATCAGCTCACAACGTTCACCGACGCCGCAAATTCCTCCCCAAGGCGTTTGGCAACCGGCGCACGCACGCCGGCGTCCCCGGCAAAGCGCGGCCAATTCCGGGCTGCCCCCTTCACCTCATCGAGGATCTCCCGCCAGGAAGCCACCCCGAACGAGCCGGCGAAGGATTCCAATTCCTTGAGGCCCGGGGTCCGGCTCCCGCAGACGCTCATGGCGTGGGTGCCGAGACGGTTCATGCCCGGGCTGTGCGTGAGGTCGAACGCGGGCGAGAGCTTCCATTCTCCCTGGGAGTCGAGAAGAAAAGCGGCGTTCTTGGCGTGGTCGTCGCAGTTTCCCGTGATGATGTTGAAAGCGAGTCTGCGAAAGATTTCCTCCACCTGGCGGAAATCTCCCGAAAGTTCCAAGGCCGCCTTCGCCCAATCTTCATACGTGCAGGTGATCGAGCGAAAATCGATCTGCAGAAGCCCGGCCAGCGAGTGCACGTGGATCTTCTTTGATCCGCTCCGGTCAAATCGCTGAACCCCAAAAAGCCCGCGAGGGCCCTTGGCGGAAGGGATTTCGAAAAGGCGCGTGGGGGGCATGGAGATGCCGGCGGCGAGGGCCATGAGCGAGTAGGCGTATTCCACGCGCCCCTCCTGCTTGGAATCCTTGTGCCCGGACGGCACGTTGGAGAGCTTGACCAGCCAGCCCTCGTGGCCGGGTGGCACGCCCCCACCGATTACCATCTGATCCCCCCGGATTGCGACAAGCACCTTCGGCTTGGCTCCGCCGGCCGAACCTCCCGACTCCAGCAGGGCGAGCATTTCCTTCGAGTGGCCGGTTTTCCCTTCGAGCACGCGGGCGGACTCCCGGTCCACCTGTGCAAGGGAAACCGCCTCAAAAATGCCTGGATGATCGGAATCTGCCTCCGGTCGATATCCGAGCGCCCCCATGCCGCGGCTCCCGATATAGCTCAGGCGCACAAGCGGGGAGACCCGCTCCGGATCCAACCCTGCCGCCCGCAGCCTGGCATCAAGGAGCAACGTGCCCCAGGAGTCGGGCAGGCTGTCATGAAAAACGCCGGGCAACCCCTGAAATCCCGGAGCCGTATTGACCATAAGGCCCGCCTCGGCAACAGGCAGGTGGAATGGGGAAAGCTCGATTCCGCGGCGGATCCACTCCGCATCATATTGGAAAACTATCCGGCCGCTGACCGGCTCGTCCGCAAGGCGCCCCACCCGCGTCTCGTCCTGGTAAAACACTTCGAGAATCACGGTGCCTTCCTCCCCCGTTTGCGAAGCGGCTTTGGCACCAGTTCTTCAATGGAGCGCGCGGGAAGTGGTTGAAAAAGTGCGTCAAACTCGTGTCCGCGTCGCAATGCAACCGCCAAGCGATACAATCGCTCCAAGGAAATCCGGCCGGTGAGTTCAAAGAGCTGGTAGGTCGCAAATTTCACACCGGCGCGGTCGGCCATTTCCTTCTGGCTCCAACCCTGGTCCAGACGCAGGCGACGGATTCGCTGGGCGAGCGACAGACCAAACTCCTCAGGAGAAGATAAAATCATAATGAATAATATATTAAACAAAAATACGCATGAAAGCAATCAATGCATAATAATTTATTCATACCATATTCCAAATGTCAAGCCTTGCCTCATCGCGTCACGATTGGTGAAAATGATTTTCTTTCCATGCGGTCGATTTGTAATAGAATTCTTCCTGGGAAAAGGAATTTCTATGACGAAGATCGGCACGACTTGGTTGATCGAGCGATTCGCCCTCAGGGCGCGTCCGCTTCTCCACAGCTCGTTCATCGGCCCGAAAATGCTTCGCCGCGAACGCGCCGACGGGGCCCTTGAAGAGCACTATATCCGCTCGTATGACCCTGGCAACCGGGCTTTGGATCATCTGGTGTTTGCCCTGAAATACGACGTGCTCGACCTCGATATCTTCCGCAAGGTCTTTAGTCACATCCCGCCGCAGGAGATCGCGGATTTTGTGGCGGAAAATCCCTCCGGAAGGTTTGCCCGCCAAATCGGGTTTTGGTATGAGACATTAACCGGCCTGGAAGTTCCTCTCAAGGTTCGCGTCACGGGAAACTACGAATCTCTTTTGGATTCGGATTTCTACGTCACGGCCCGGACGCCCGTCAAAAATGCCCGGTGGCGCATCGCCAACAATGCCGTTGGCTCCGGAAAATTCCTGCCTCTCATCCGGCGGACTCCGGCCATTCGGGCGGCTGAACAGACCGACTGGCCGGCGATGATTTCCGAGACCTTGGGCGCATTTCCGCAAGACGTGCTCCACCGGGCTTTGTCCTATCTCTACTTCAAGGAAACGAAATCCTCCTTCGCCATCGAGCGCGAGGAGGCGGGAGCTTCGCGCGCGGAAAAGTTTGTGGCGATCCTGCACGGTGCCGGGCTCGAACAAAACCCGCTCGACGAGGAAGTCCTGACGCTCCTGCAACACGCCATCGTGGACGAGCGCTACCGCGAAAATGGCTTCCGCTCCCACCAGAACTACGTGGGCCAGACCACCGCCTATTTCCGGGAGATCATCCACGCGGTGGGAACTCCCCCCGCCTCTCTTCGCGACATCATGGATGGTCTCGCCTCCTATTTCCGCGCCAGCGAGGACGTGTCGCCCGTCGTCCGGGCCGCCGCCATCTCCTTTCCGTTCGTTTTCATCCATCCTTTTGAAGACGGGAACGGGCGCCTCCACCGCTACCTCATCCATGACGTGCTGGCCCGCGCCCAAATCGGCGGCGACGGGGTTCTTCTCCCGGTGTCGGCAGAAATCCTGCTCAATATCCGGCTCTACGACGCCTGCCTGGAACAATTTTCCAAACCCTTGGTTGCTGCCGCGGACTATTCTCTCGATGAAGCCGGAGTTCTCACCGTTCACAACCCCGAGGTAATCGAGGGATTCTACCGCTACCCGGATCTCACCAGACAGTGCGAGTTTTTGGCGCTGATGCTGGAAAGGACGATCCGGCAGGCGGTGCCCCAGGAAATTCATTTCCTCCAAAAGTTTGATCGCGCCCGCTCCGCCGTCGCGGAGGTTGTCGATCTACCCGACCGCAAGCGGGAACAGCTCCTGATGAGGCTCCATAAAAATTGTGGCAAACTGGCCCGCAGACGAAGGGAGAGTGAGTTCTCCGAGCTCACAGAGCGGGAGATAGGCGACATCGAGTCTGCCTACCGGCAGGCATTTTCGGACTGATTTTTCCGGCTTCGTGATAAAATCGCCCCGCTTTCTTTCAGGTAGCACCACGGCAGGGCGGTGACACGGGCATGCAGTTGCAGCGGTCCCGGACACCAGCAAATCACAAAACCATGATGCGCGGATTTGTTCTCCTGCAGAAACGCCGACAAGTGCCGCGCATCGCTGGCTGTCGGATGCCCGTTCGTCAATTATAACGCCTTTTTTCAAAGGCAACTTTAAATTTATTGCCAACCTCTGGCGGCATGGCTATTGCGCCTTGCCCCAGAACGGGTCATTGGGTTTCAAGGCGAGTTCCGCGCAGCGGGCGGCATCGAGCAGTTCCGAGTGTCCGTCGAGGTAGATCACGGCAGCCTTGCCGTCGGCGGCATACGGGGCACTCGCCCCGTTGCGGGGGTTCAACGCACCGTAACCGGGGTAGGTGACGGCCACCAAGGTGTGCGATTTTCCGTCGTTGTCGGCGAACATCACGGTTTGCGCGGGCGGGTAGCGCACCGGCAGATTGCGCGGTGTGGACCGGGTAAACTTGCTGTTGTAGCCGTAGGAGGCGATGATTTTGCTGAAGCTCGGTGCGCCGTTTGTCCCGCGTTCGGCGTTGGGTGAGCGCAGGACGGTTCCTTCATACCCGGTGGGCCAACTCGCCCAAACCCAGGTGTCGGTCGTGCCGGCTTTGGTCACGACTTCCGGGTAGAGCGCAGAAGCAATGGCATTATACCAGACATCTCCCAGCGGTCGCACACTGTCGTGGGAGACCGGATAATTCCCGTTGTTTTCCGCCGCCCAGATTGTCGCGCCGTGATGGAGCTGCTTCAGGTTCGACAGCGTTTTTGCGGTTTTTGCGGCATCCATTCCGCGACCGACAGCCGGAATGAGCAGGGCGGCGAGGATCGCCACGATCGCGATGACGACGAGCAACTCCAGGAGGGTGAACCCCTTTGCCCCAGCTCCCTGCTGGAGGGCGTCGGGTTGTTGCAGATAAGTGCTTGGGCGCACGAGGATGCGTGTTGGCGATCGTAAAGTGGGGGCTTGCTGCATGGAGAGGGCGTGAGGAGGACCTATTTCAGGAGTGCTTCGAGTTTTTTGAACCCTTCCTCAGGGATGGAGGTGTCCCAGACGATGATCTGGGAGAAGAGCGTGTCCGCGCTGCTGGTGCGGTAGGATCCCCCGATCGCAAACCGGCTCTCGGCATCTCCCATGACACCGGAGGTAAATCCCCCCTGATCCACCAGGCCGCCTCCCCGGTCGGCCAGCCGCCATTCAACCTCGGTCTGGCCATTCCCTGATTTCCACGAAATGGCCAGCCAATACCAAGTGCCCGGATCCACCTGCGGAAGAGGCTTCAAGGCCTCTGTCAATGTGGCACCAGGGGCGGCGATTCGAAGCTTGGAGTTGACGATGGCCACCTCGAAGGCCGAAGGCGAACCGAATGCTCCCCGGGAAACGAGAAAGATCTTGTCAGGTGCAGCTGCAGTGCCGGGAACGAATTCCGAAGGCATGCGAAAGAGGATCGCCATCGCGCCGTCCGGTGAACAGCCAATCGAGGTTGTCTCAGATTGAGCAAGGACAGCGGACTGTTTCGGAGTTTCTTCGCTGATGGCAAAACTCCCCTCCGGCTCACCCCAGAATCCATCGGATGGCGGTGCCCACTGTGTGCCCGGATACTTGAGTTCACCCCCGAGTTCCTCGCCTCGATTTTCGTAGGGGGTTCCGTCGATCCAAAGCAGTGGCTTCTTCGCTCCGGCCGATTCCACGGCTTCAGCCCAACCAGGGGGTTTCTCCCCTGCGTGGGCGGCCGACGGGCAGGCAAACACAAGGGTCGCCAGAAGTAAAAAAGCTCCCCCTTTGATGCCCGGGGTGTTGTGGGTTGACGAGATCTTGGATCGATGGGAGGTCATCATATGCGTCGAAGAGTTTGCTGGTGGCGGCGACGGGGGATGGCTGAATGTTTCAGATACCGTAAGTAGTTACATCACTTCCGTCAAATGGTTTTTTTCCGCTTCATGGGAGATTCGAATAACGGTGAGCAGAGAATCGATTGAGCCTAAAAACCGTGTTGGAACCACGGATTTCAGGGATTGACACAGATGAAAACCAAGGAGTGCTAAGAAACTCAGTCCCGGCCGGGTTCCGCTTGGTTGCCCATTCTCCATCCGTGCCAACCCTGTCATCTGGGGTGAAATTTCTTTGTCATGAGATTTCAATAGCCGTTTTCGGGATTATTTCTAAACTCCCGCGCGCTCTTGCCGTTGCTGAAATAGAAACAACGTGACTGAAGTCCCCGTTCCGGCAGTGCGCACGAAAGGATTTTGAAGGGTAGCGCAAATATTTCTTGCAGGCTGTAAGTAGTTACATTACCCTTCATTTTGTTACGGGAAACCTCCCGTTCCCTGCCGAAATCGCACCCCTGCCTCTACGCCCATCCCAAACCCACATCATACTCATGAATGCCTCTCCACGCTACACCCGCTCCGGCGACATCTCCTGGTTTTCCAACGATGCCTTCGGTTTGTTCATCCACCTCGGCATCAATTCCTCGGCCGCCATCGAGCCCTCCTGGCCCATGAAGGCCTTCAGTGCGGAGGATGCTGACAGCGATTCGTCCGAAAAGTGGAGTCCCGAGCGCTATTATGCTCTGGCACCACAGTTCACCGCCGCCGCCTACGATCCTGATCAGTGGGCCGCTGTGGCAAAGGAGGCGGGATGCCGCTACGCCGTGTTGGGAACGAAGCACCATGATGGTTTCTGCCTCTGGCCGACAAAAACCAAGGATCTGCATGCGGGCAACCATGGCCCGAAACGCGATCTGGTGGGTCCTTATGTCGAGGCCTTCCGCAAGGCGGGTCTCAAAGTCGGATTGTATCTCTCGCTCATTGACTGGGAGGATCCCGACTTCGTCTCGATGCCGGCATCGGTGCGGTTTTCCTCGCCCGTGCGCCCGGTGACGTTTGATCCAGCCAGATGGCAATGCTTTCTCCAACGCGTTTTCAAGCAGGTCGAGGAACTTTTGACCAACTACGGGAAAATTGATCTCTTCTGGTTCGATGTGCCGGGTTGGGGCGGGGACCTCTGGCATGCGGACGAACTCAAGATGATGATGCTCGCTCTCCAGCCCCACATCATCTGCAACGACCGTCTCCCCGGGGCAGGCGATTTTACCACGCCGGAACAGCAAATTCCCATCGAGCCCATTGCCGGGGCATGGGAAACCTGCATGACGACGAACGAGACATGGGGCTATCACCCCGATCCGGCAAAATACAAATCCGCCCGGGCCCTGGTGCGTGCGCTTTGCGAGATTCGTTCCCTTGGCGGCAACCTTCTCCTAAATGTGGGACCCGACGGCGAGGCCCGCTTCCCCGACATGGCCTGCCAGCGCCTCCGCGAACTCGGCGCGTGGCTGGCGAAATCCGGCGACGCGATTTACGGAGCTTCGCGGGGTCTGGATTACCGGCATTTCTGGGGTCCGAGCACCCGCAAGGGCAACACGCTTTACTGTCATCTTCCGGCCATCCCCGATCCCGATTTCGAGCTCCGGGGCATCGCCGACGATCCGTGCCGGGTTTACCTTCTCCAATCCGGCGAGGATCTGCCGTTCCGCCGCGTGGCCAACCGCATCGTCATCGATTGCGGTGGCAAGGCGCTCGACCCGCTCTGCCCGACCGTCGCCGTCGAATTCGCCGCGCCTCCGGCCTCCCTTCAATTCACCGCGACCGTGTTCACGTCACGGGGCGAGCCGCTCTGGGAGAGCCGGTCTTGATCGGCTGCACCAATCACTGTCCGGCACTCCGCAACCCCATGAGTTAACTTCAACATTATGCCCCCCGTTTCCTCCTTACACCGCAGGATTCCTTGCGTTCGACAGATGCTTGCCGGCGCGGCTCTCTCCTTGGCGTTCGCTGCGGCGGCACCGGTCCGGGCCGAAAATCCCGCCCCTGCTCCGACGCCGGGCATCCCGCTCACGCTGATCAACCACGGAACGACGCCAGTCCGGTCTGCTGCCATCGACATTCCGTTCACCGATCTTGACCGGCTCGGGGTGGAGCCGGGCACGGCCTTGGAGGCGGCCACCGCCTCGGGTAAAGTCTTGCCCGTGCAGCTAGCCGGGGAAAACCAGGCTGCGAGAGTTATTGTGTCTTTGGACGCGGGCGAACAACTCGACCTCCAACTCCGGCCGACGAAAAAGTGGGCGGATGGTTTCGCGAGCGCGTCATTCGACGCCGCCACCGGAGACGCAATGCTGGGCAACGGCGTGATCGAGTTCCGCTACGGCGAAGGGAAATGGGGCCTTGGCTTCGCGGGGGCCGCTGATGATACCCGGCCGGACGGGCTTTCCGTGCTTGCCGACTGCAGGATGAAATTCTGGCTCGACTCCGAGCGGCGCGGCCGCCAGATGGGGATTTCTGAGGAGAATGTCGGCAAGATGGGGCTGATGCCCTCGGGAGAGGCACGACTGTTGCGCGGCGAGGCACATGCATTGCCTGATGGCTCGGCGGTTCTTGAACTCACCCATGGCTTCGATGGCTTTGCTGCGGACGTGACATGGACCGAGCGGTTTACCCTGCCCTCTGGGAAACCTGTGCTGCTTTACGACACGCGATTTGCCACCTCCGGGGCGGCGGGGCGCTTCCTTGCCTACGTGGACCACGGCGCGGGTATTCACGGGGAGTTCGGGAAGCTTCTTCGCGGCAAGACACGATTCAAGTTCGAGAAACCCAAAGCACCCGAGCGCGTCCTCCTCTCGGGCAAGGAAAACAGCTTTTTGCGTTTGGGCTGGCGTGCGGAACGATGCTGGGTCGGGATCGATTCCGAACTGGGATTCGGAGTGGGCATTTCGACTTCAAAAAACATCACGCGCTCTCTGCCGGGCAGCAGCGTGTGGACCATCTCGAACAACGGATTTTTCGTGCGGGTCATCGACACCGAACAGGAGCACCTCCCTTATGAGTTCTCCAAAGAAAAGCCGCTCGAACTCGGCTTCGCCTTCGTCGCCACTTCGGGTGGCGTGAGCATCTGGAATCAGACCCGGCAGCTTTTTGCGGCGGTCACACAGGGGAAGTTGCCGCCGATTGCCACGTCCGTCGGAGTCTATCTCGATAACCGGCCACTCCAAGCGGCCGAGGTGGCTGGATTTCATGCGGACGGGGCCTCGCTTGCGGGCCTTCCCATAACGGGCACGGTGCGCCGCGCGGCGATGGAAATTGATCTTGCCAGGCCCATGCGCTTGGTCGTCACCACCGAAGCGGCCGCCACCGATAACCCGGTGACAATCAAAGCAATCCCGTGGAACCGTCCGAACGAGCCGGTCCCATTGATCGTCCTCGACCGCGCAGGTGACGCGGAAATCGATTTCACGGCGGTCACCGGATGGGGCGGCAAGCGGCAGAAGTTTGTCTTGGAGATCGACCAGCCATCGAACAGCCGACTCGCGTCTTTACGTCTTGAGCCGTCCGGATTTCCCTCCCCTGATCTCGATACCCCGGCTGACGGAATGCAACTGACCGATCTTGCCACCTTCTTCCGGTGGAAGCAGGTCAAGGGAGCGCTGGATTACGAGCTGCAGTTGGCCCGGGAGGAATCCTTTGCCTCTCCTACCACGCTGCCGGTCCGTTCGGAAGTCGAGTGGCCCTATTTCATGCCTGCCGACAAGAAGCTTCCTGAGCCAGGCAAGTGGTTCTGGCGAGTGCGCGCGGTCGAGGAAGGAAATCCCGGGCAGTGGTCGGTGGTCCGGAGTTTCGAGGTGAACAACGACCATGTCGCCAAGCCGGTTAAAACCAAAATCTCCCCGGAACATCCCCTCTTCACCATGGAATCTTTTCGGGTAAAAGACTTTGCCAAGTTTAAGAACAACATCCCCGAGGACATCAAACCCTACGTGGCCATCAACTGCCACACCAAGTTTGACCCGATCGGTTTCCTCAAGCCGTTGCACGAATCGGGACAAATGGCATTCATCCGGACTCACGGCCCGGGGCCGCTCGCGCATTGGATGCCTCTCGGCGATGTCGAACGGGTGTTCCAAACCTACCCGAATGTCATCGGGATCACCGGCGGCGAAACGCTTTCGGCCCACTACCACGGCGGGGAGGCACAGACTTACATCAACCGGCTTCTTAAACTCTGCGGGAAATACGGACGGATCTTCTACGATGCGGACGGAACCTATCCCGGCGAGAACAAGTGGGAGGCGCTTTACTCAAAAGAGGGTGCGCTCCTGAAGGAATATGCCGGACATTTGATCTTCGCCCAGAAAAACAACATCCTTCACCGGCAGTTTGTCTCCCAAAGCTCCGTCCTCGGGCTCTATCTCGCCGGGGATCTCCTTGCGCAAGGGGCCTGGGAGGATGGCGGGTGGTATTGGGAACAGGTCGGATTCCGAAGGCTTGGCGAAATTCGGGGCCAGCGCGGAGGCGACACGCTGATGCCCCGCAATTTCTGGAACCTCAACTTCCTCATGGGCGTGGCCCGCGGCTGCACGGTCTTCAGTTTTGAAGGACAAACCGGGACGACCCCCGTGAGTCCGGGCTGGACATTCGCAAAAAACGGCAAGCCCCCGCAATTCAACCCGACCGCTTATTGGACCACTGAAGGCGAGCTGACAGAAACCTTCCACCGGTTCTGCCTCCCGTTCATCCGCGCGATCATCAAGCACAAGCTGGTGCCGACCAAGGAGCAGGTGCTGGATAACGTCCGCCTTGCCGTTTACAACGACGGGGTTCCCAAGAAGGAGGACGGGGATCAGTATTACTTCGAATGGGAGGGGCTCTATCGGGGCACCTATGGATTCCGGGATATCGGCGTTTACCCCGGAACGCTCATGGAGTTTTTCCCGAACACGGGGCGCTACTTCTTCATCCCCGTTTTTCCCCAGGGCAAGGTCGATCTGGGCCGTGGAATCCAAACGCTACCCCTTTCGGAGTTGCTCGACGCGGGAACCGTGCGCAATCGCTTCGACTCTGCCTACCCCGAGTGGTATCGCGGAGAGGCTCTGGTAACACTTGTCGGTGATACGCTCTCGGTTCTGAACAGCCGCGAGAACGAAGATGTCACCGAGGCCTTCGACGTCCCCCTGAAGGATCGTGGGCGATTCCAATCGATTTCGGGAAGTATTCCTCCACACTCCTACCTGGTGGGAAAATTTTCCGACGGCAACCGACGCCTGTGGCTTCAGGCAAATGCCGAATACCCGGACCGCCCCACCGAGTTTGCCGTCAAAATGACATCGAAGCCAAAGGTCTCTGTCGTTCCGGAGGCGGCCGCCGTGCTGAATCAATGGGACGAAGAAAAGAAAAACCTCTCGCTCCGCCTCGCCCATGCGGATGGCGCAGTCGAGGTGGAGATCTCCGATTGAAACACTCTAAATAACAACAGATATGAATAAAAACTACAGATCCGCCATTTTCGCCGCACTCGTGGCTTTGGTTGCAACCGACGGACGCGCCGGAGAGCAGATGACTGTGACGGTTGTCAATTCGAGCGACAAGACGGTGTATGCCACTGCGATAGGCATCCCTGCGGACGCGGCAGCGAAGGCGGTGGGAGTGGCGGAGGATGTTCCGCTTGAACTCGTTCGGGCAGACGGCACCCCGATTCCCCTGATTCGCCAGGACTCAGATCGCGGCACGCAGCTCCGCGCGGTGCTTTCCTTGAAACCACGCGAGCGGATGGAATTCAACCTGCGCAAGGCGAAAGCGTGGGGAGTTCCCGGGGCCACGGCCTCGTTCGACCCCAAGACAGGTTCCGGCTCTCTGAGCAACGGGCTTCTGACTCTCGCCTATGCCGATAGAAAGTGGTCCCTCGCATACGCCGAAGACCCCGATGCGAAGATTTGCAAGGACAACCGACTGGACTTCTGGCTCTCGGGCGAGCAGCACGGGCGGCTGATGGGATTCACAGAGGAAAAGCTTCGCGAGATGGATCTCCTGCGCTCGACCGAAAAGGCGACCTTGGTCGAAAGCAAAGCGGTCGCGAACCCGGATGGCTCGGCGACGCTTGTTCTCACGCACCGCTTCCCGGGCTGGGGAGATAGCGTTCTTTGGGAAGAAACATTCACCCTGCAAGCCTCTGAGCCGGTTCTCATTTATAACAACCGTTGGACCTGCAAAAGTGGCGAGACCCGCTATCTGACCTACGTCGATCTGGGGGCGGCTCTCAAAGGCGACTTTGGTCCTCTCCTCCAAGGCAAACTTCGTTTTAAGTATGACATCCCGGCCTCAGGCAGCGAGCAGACGGCCTCCGGGATCAGTGTCGCCAACACAACCGAGACCAGCACGGCAGGACCACGGATTTTGCTTTCCGGCCAGAACAACAGCTTCACCCGGATCTCCTGGCGCAACGAACGGTGCTGGGTGGGCGTCGATTCCGAACTCGGAAACGGCCTGGCATTTTCCACGCTGAAGGATGCCTATGTGCGTTTCATTCCCGGAAACTCGGTCTGGGCGATCAGCAACGGTGGTTACCTCATCCGACTACTCGACGATGTCCAAGAAAACCAACCTTATGCGTTCAGTAAGGACAAACCCCTCGAGTTGGGCTTCGCGATCGCAGCAACCTGCGGAGAGGTTGGCATCTGGAACCAAGGGCGGAAACTCTTCAAAGCGGTCACCGGCCAGAAATCCCCCTCGGTCGGCAGTGCAGCTGCCGTCTATCTCAACGGCCAACCGGTCAAACCCGGCGAAACCTCCCGCCTGACCGCGCAGCTTGGTGACATGGATGCTTTCCTGACCGATGGCACAACCCTGAGGGCTCATCTGGAAACCGATTTCACCCGCCCGTTTCATCTCATTGCCAAGGTCACTGGAGCCACGCCGACAGATCCGCTCAAGATTGTCGCCACATCGGATGGCGGCGAAGCGTTCACACTGGCGACATTCGAGGGGCCCGGGGAGAAGACCGTCGATTTTACCGGGATCACCGGCTGGCTGCTTAGCCGCAAAATCTACACGCTGGAAATTCTCCAGGGAGCCCACGGACGCCTCGATTCCCTAACGCTCGAAAGCTCACCCTTTGCCGCGCCCGAACTCAACCTTCCGGCGGACGGGCTCAAGCTCACAGACATCGCCACATTTTTCCGTTGGGCCCAAGTCCGCGGTGCCATCGACTACGAGATTCAACTCGCCCGCTCAGCGGAATTTGAAGAACCGACCACACTCAATGTGCGTTCCGAAGTTCCCATGCCGTTTTACATGCCAAAAGACGCGGAACTTCCCGCATCCGGGGAGTGGTTCTGGCGCGTTCGTGCGATTGAGGAGGGACGGCCGGGGCAGTGGTCACCCCCCCGCCAATTCACGACGAACAAGGAGCTGCCGAAATCCGCCTTGGTCTTCAAACCCACATCCGAAGACCCGCTCTTCACCATCGAGGGCTGCCGGGTTCCCGACTGGAGCCGTTTCCAGAACACCTTCCCGCCGGATATCAAAGCGAATGTCGCCGTGAATACAGGAATCTACAACACGAACGACCACATCGCCTATCTCCGCCCTCTTCGCGAAATCGGGGTCAAGGCATTTCTGCGCACCCACAGTCCCGGGCCGATGTCTCACTGGGCTCCCCTGTCAATGGTCGAGGAGATATTCCAGACCTACCCGAATGTCATCGGGATCGCGGGTGGCGAGACGCTCTCCGCCCACTACCATGGTGGTGAGAACGAAGCCTACATCCAACGGCTTGTGAAGCTCTGCGCGAAATACGGCCGGATTTTTTACGAAGCTGATGGTTCGTATCCGAAGGAGAACAAATATCAGGCACTCTTTGAGAAAAACGGCGCGTTCATGCAGGAATACAGGGACTACCTGATCCTAGCTCAGAAAAACAACATCCTTCACAGGCAGTTCGTCTCGCAAAGTTCGGTGCTGGGTCTTTATCTGGCCGGAGACATTGTGGCCCAAGGGGCATGGGAGGACGGCGGCTGGTATTGGCAGCAGGTTGGCTTCCGCAAATTGGGGGAAATCCTCGGCCAAAGAGCGGGGGACGTCACGAACATGCCACGGATTTTCTGGACCCTGAACCATGTCATGGGCCTGGCCCGCGGGTGTTCGGTGTTCAGTTTCGAGGGCCAGGTGGGAACCATGCCCGTCCCCAAAGGCTGGCGGGTCGCGGAGAAAGGTCTCCCTGAGATCACTGATGCCGCTTATCGCAATCCTGCCGCCTACTGGACAACCGATGGCGAACTCACCGAAACCTTCAACCGCTTCAGCCTTCCGTTCATTCGTGGAGTGCTCCGGCAGCGCATGGTGCCGACCAAGGCGGACGTGTTGGGCAAGGTCAAGATTGCCGTGTTCAACGATGGGATATCCAGAAAAGACGATGGCGATCAATATTACTACGAGTGGGAGGCTCTTTACCGTGGAACATACGGCTTCCGGGATGTCGGAATCCATCCTGGCACCCTGATGGAGTTCTTTCCCAATACCGGCCGCTTCTTCTTCATTCCTGTGCTGCCACAAGGGAAGCGCGATCTCGGTCCGGGGATCAAGTTGATGCCGCTCTCCGAGTTCGGTGATGTGGCGCGGGTCAAGGAGATCTTCGAGTCGGCCTACCCGGCATGGTATTCCGGCGATGCCTTCGTGGTGGCCGTCGGAGACACGCTAACCATTTTAAACTCCTGCGAAAACCTGGACGAAACACAGACTTATTCGGTTCCGCTTAAAAACCGGCGAGCATTCAAGAGCATCAGCGGAAAAGTCGGTCCACACGCCTATCTGATCGGCAGGTTCGAAGGGGGAAACAAAACGCTCTGGCTTCAGAGCAATTCCGAATACCCGGAACGGGACACGGAATTGACCCTATCGATGGAGGCTGCTCCCAAGGTCGCGGTTACTCCCCCCTCGGCGGCAAAGACCAACCGGTGGGACGAATCCACAGGCCAACTCACCCTGGTTCTTTCGCACGTTGAAGGAGCTGTGGATGTCACCATTTCCGAATAGAACTCAACCAACTATGAAAACCCGAATTCCCCTTCTAGCCGCCCTTGTGGCCGGAGTGATCATCCCTCAGCTTGCCTTGGCCGACCAACCCGCTCCACCGCGTGACCCCAATGTTCCGCTGGCTCCCGGCGAGGTGCCCGATGCCAAGCCCGCCGCGCCGAAGAAGGCACCCATCGATCACTATGCGCCGGTTGTCGATGAGCCCTCTCTGCCGAGAGTGCTCCTGATGGGCGACTCGGTTTCGATCGCCTACTCCCCGATTGTCCGCCGGGAACTCGCCGGCCTCGCCAATGTCCACCGCGTGCCTGCGAACTGCGGCGCGACAAAAACAGCGCTCTGTGATTACGGCCTCGTCCGGTGGATCAAGGAGGGCGAGGAGTGGGACCTGATCGTGTTCAACCACGGACTCCATGATGCTTCATATCGATTTCCGGACGGTATGGACAAAGACAAGGAGGGCAACTACGCGAGCCCGGCCCGCGGATGCAAACCCTACGTCTCGATTGAGGAATACGAAAAGAACCTGCATGAGATCATCTCGATCCTGCGCAAAACCGGAGCAAAGCTTCTCTTTGCCACGACCACGCCGATCCCAAACAGCCTCGCCGAGAAATATGTCGAGAACAGCGAGCTGCCTTACAACGAGGTCGCCAAGCGGGTCATGCAAGCCGAGGGCGTGGATGTGATCGATCTTTGGTCGGTGATCAAACCCGAACAAGAGAAGCTGCAAGGCCCTCGAAACGTGCACTTCCGGGACGATGGGTCGGAGGTGCTGGGCAAGGCCGTGGCAGAGGCCATCAAACCGGTCCTCAAGGGGAGCGAGTAACTCGATAGGAACCCCGGCAAACACACACAGCAATGAATGACGATTCACTTATTCCCAGGGATGAGCGCTTGGCCTGGTTCCGCGAAGCCCGGTTTGGGATGATGATCACCTGGGGGATCTATGCGCTGAAAGGTGCCGGTGAATGGGTTCAATACACGCAGAGGATTCCGGTCAAGGAATATGAGGGGCTCGCCACGGATTTTCTTCCGGAGCACTTCGATGCCCGCGAATGGGTGCGCATCGCCAAAGATGCGGGGATGAAATACATCGTCGCCATGGCCAAGCACCACGATGGATTTGCCATGTTCCGAACAAAAGTCAGCAACTACAACGTCGTGGAGGCCACACCTTTTGGACGCGACCCGATTGCCGAGATCGCCGAAGCATGCCGGGTAGAGAACATGCCTCTCGGGCTCTACTTTTCTCATGTCCGCGAATGGCATCACCCGCACGCGACAAGTCTGGATCCACATAACCCGGTGCAATACGGAAACTACGGCAACTTCTGGGATTACCCGTTCGAGGAGACAAAAAACCTCCAGACATTTATCGACGAGGTCACAAAACCCCAATTGCGCGAAATCCTCATTCAATATCAACCGGCGCTGATCTGGTTCGACACGCCTTCGCTGATCCGCCCCGACCAGGCCCGGGAGTTGGCTGATATCGTCAGGGAATTGTGTCCCCGCTGCCTGATCAACAGCCGGATCGGAAAGACCGCCGAATGGGACTACCTGAGTTGCGGCGACAATGAAATCCCGGACCAGCGCGGCATCGATTTTGAAACACCGATGGTGATGAATCGAAGCTGGGGGCACAACATCCGCAAAGAGAACCCCTACCGCTCGATCACAAAACTGATCCACGAATTGGTGGAAATCATCGCCGCCGGAGGCAACTTTCTGCTGAACGTCGGCCCCGATGAGCTGGGCGTGATTCCCGGGGAGGCGACCGAACGCTTGCAGGAGATGGGCGCTTGGCTTCGCACTCATGGCGAAGCGGTTTATGGGACTTCGGGATCGCCATTCGAAATCCGGCAACCATGGGGGCATGTCACCCGAAAAGGAAACTCCCTCTTCCTGTTCGTGACGAATTGGCAACGCCAGGTTTCCCTGCGCGGCCTCCTCAGCAAGGTCAGCCGCTGCACATGGATCGCCAATGGTGACGATGTGCCGTTCCGGCAGGAACAGCAGGGGACTTTGCCTCCTGACCTTCATCTTGACCTGCCCGATGTTTCACCGGATTCCCACTGCGCTGTGATTCGTGTTGATATCGACGGCGAGTTGAAAGTTGATGAGCGCCTTGTTGAGGATGCAGCCGGCGTGATCGAGCTGAGAGCACGTCGTGCGGAACTGAACCAGCCCAAGGATTCGTTCGCCGCAGTTTCCGTATCCGGGGTGACCGAGCGATGGTTTATCGACGATGTGTCGCTCACGTGGGACCTATTTGCTGTCCATCGCGGTGAATACACCGTCGAAGCGGTCCTCCAGACGTTTTTTTATGGCGAGTGGGACATCGGATTCACCCTGCACGCGCAGTGCGGCAGCCAATGCCTTGCGCGGGTTTACAACCCTCCCGAAGGCGACATGTCAAAATTGTGCTCTTATGAAAAGCGGACGGTTGTGCTTGGCACAATCACGTTGGAACCGGGCGCGCACCGCCTCAGGATGTCCGCCTCCGGCGTGCCCGCCTCTCTCAAGCGCCGTTGCGGTGTGACGCTGGCCGCAGTTCGCCTTTGCCGTCAAAAACCATGAGCGAGCCCAGAAAATCTTATACTGCGCCCCGCAAAACGATGTGGATCTGGGGATTCGGAGCCATTTCCGACACGCTCATGATCCAGATGTTCGGGCTGGTGTTTCCGATCTTCAACACCGGGTTCGGATTGGACGCGGTCATGCTGAGCTGGGCCATTATGCTGCCGCGTCTGATCGACGCGATTTCCGATCCGATTGTCGGGCACTTCTCCGACAACTTGAGGACGCGCTGGGGGCGTCGGAAACCGATTCTTTTCACCACCGCAATCCTTGGGGGACTACTTGTCGCCGGAATCTGGTGGTGCAATCCGAACTGGGCGAAATCCGCGCAGTTCGCCTATCTGATCGTCTTCGCCGTGCTCTACTATGTCACCTGGGGCACGTATTCCATGTCCCACACGGCACTCGGATATGAACTCACCGATGATTACCACGAACGTTCGCGCCTGTTGGCTATTCGGACATTCTTTGCCCAGATCGCCACGCTGGTCATCTCATTTACTTATTGGACGGCTCTGAATCCCGTCTTCGGAGGCGAGATCAACGGGATTCGTGTCCTCAGCCTCGTGTTTGCGGCCGTCATCACTGCTTGCGCCATCCCCACTCTTCTCAGGGTCCGGGAGCGGTTCTCCCACCCGTCCCCAAGACACGCCGGTCTATTCATGGCGCTGCGTGAGGCTCTGCGCCTCAAGCCGTTTCGGACATATATTCTGATGCGGTTCTTTTCGGCGTTCGGTGCCGTCATTTTCACCCAGATGGCGTTTTACGTGAATCTTTACTATGTCTGTGAGGGGAACAAGGTTCTGGCGACGAAGATCATCGGCATCTCGGGAACCATCACGGTGCTGCTCTCCTTGGCTCTCATGCCTCTGGTGCCGGCGATTTCAAAAAGGTTTGGAAAGCGCCGTGGGTTTATCCTTGGCACCGGTATCGCGGCGGTTCAGGCGCTATTCATCCCGCTGCTTTTCACGCCGACATACCCCTATCTCCAACTCGTTGCAGCAGCGCTTACGGGGCCCCTCATTGCCATCAGTTTTGTGCTCCGTGATGCTATCGTTCCGGACATCTGCGATCTCGATGAAGTCGTCAACGGCCAGCGTCGCGAAGGGCTTCTGACGGCCGCGATTGCCTTTGTTTACAAGATGGAGGTTTCGCTCTGCGTCCTTCTCGTTGGCTACATGGTCGCATGGTCGCGCTTTGATCCCCAACTCAGTGTCCAGGCACCAGAGGTCGTCACGCGCCTCCAGTGGTTTGCCTTTTCCCCTAACATCATCTGCAGCCTTCTCGCCTTTTATTTTGCCCTGCGCTTTTCGATAACCGAGGAGAAAGCCGCCGAGAACACGGCCATCCTGCTTCGGCGGCGTGAGGCAGCGGGAACAGCCTGACACTTCCCATGAGAACATCCCAGAAGCAAGCTCCCGCCTTTTGCCCATGAATTTGTCAGCGAAGCCAATTCCACGAGTTTTGCCCGCTTTGGCACTTGTTCTTTTCGGTGCTGCGACCGGGTTCTTTGTTCGCGAAGTGACCTCCAACCCGGAATCCCCGAGCGCAAAGGTGGAGCCGGCCGACCGCATGCTAGGCAATGTCAAGGCCGATGGAGTTTCATTACCGGCGGCTCCACAGGCAACCCCGCGTGAAAAGGAGGTGCCGATGGCTACAGCATCTCCGCAACCCGGCCAACAATGGAAGACTTGGCTGAGAGCGGCATTGGGTTATGGACCTTCCGAGGCCTTGGCCAGATTTGGTAAACTGCCGGAGGCGGAAATCCAGCGCTATCTCGCTGCAAATTCTACCGATCCGGATGCATGGATTGCTGCAGCCTATCTCCGTGAGGGAAAGCCTTCGTTTCGTGAAGCGGCATTGAGGTTTCCCGAGGACCCCGCCATTCAAGCCCACTTGGCGATCTCCACGGATGATCCCGCCGAACGACGCTCGGCTATCGAGAAAATGCGCCACTTCGATCCCGATAACGCGCTGGCTGATTATCTCTCCGCGCTGGACCATCTCAAGCAGGGTCGCCAAGGCGAGGCCCTGCAAGATTTGAACGCTTCGTTGAGCAAGGCAGATATCGATGATTTTTCGCGACCGCTCATGCAAGCCTTCGAGGACGCCCACCTTTCCGCCGGGTTTCAAGGCCTCGATAGCAAAGTGGCAGCTAACATGTCCGTTTCACGAGAGGTCCTTCCCCAGTTGATCGGTTTGTCCAAGCAACTCGAAAGCCTTCAGGCTATTTCCGACGCGGAGACCGCAGCGGCGGTCCGTCTGGCGGGGTTGAAATTGGGCCAAAATCTTCAGTCAGGAGAATACGAGCTTTTGATCGATCAACTGGTGGGAATGTCGATTGAAAAACGCTTCCTGAATCCGTCGTCAGATACGAACCGTTTGAACGAGATTGCCCGTGAGCAGGCGGAAATCCAACGACTCGTCAAAATCGTCCCACCCATCTTGTTACAAGCCCCGCCGAGTCTCGCCTCGGGCTACGTGGAGCGCTGGAAAACCCAAGGTGAGAGGCAGGCGATGCAATGGCTGGAAATGCAAGCTTCCAATGATTCAAAACCGTAATCCCTCGATGAAATGTTTCACTTTGATTTTCTGTAACCCTGTTTTCCGAGTGTGCCGGGTCCGGTTGCCGGCATTTTACGTGAGTTTGCTTTTCGGCGCGGCGTGCCTTCCTTCCGCCGACGCCGAGGTGCGCTTGGCACCGGGTTTTTCCAGCGGGATGGTGCTCCAGCGCGATGTGCCTTCGCGGATTTCTGGATGGGCTGCCGAGGGGGAGAAGATCCAAGTCCAACTGGGCGAACATGTCGTCGCGGAAGCGGTGGGCCGCGGCGAGGCGGCGATGTGGGCGGTGGCCCTGCCCGTGTTCAAGGCGGGTTCCTTGCCTGACTTGGTCATTAGGGGCAACAATACCATCACTTTGACCAACCTGCTCGCGGGCGACGTATGGGTGTGTTCCGGTCAGTCGAACATGGAGATGACTCTGGCCAAGGGACCATGGTGCGATTACGGAGGCGCACAGGATGCCGACAAGGAGGTCGCGGCGGCCAATCATCCGCAACTCCGGCTTTTCAACGCGCGGGAGCCATCCGGGTGGATCGCCTGCACGCCGGAAACCGCCAGGAAATTCTCTGCTGCCGCTTACTTTTTCGGACGTGATTTGTCCAAAGATTTGGGCGTTCCTATTGGTCTGGTAATGGCTGCCGTAGGCGGCACGGCTGCTGAATATTGGCTCCCTCGTTCCACTCTCGAAAGCCGTCCTGGTTTTGCCGAGGCGGTGACGGCCGCGCGACTCACACTGGAAGAACTCGGCCCTGCGGATGCCGCCTTTCGCAAAGCACTTGCCGACTGGCAGAAGGCATCAAAGCAGGCAGAGGCGGACGGGGTTCCCCCTCCGCCCAAGCCGGTGACAACGTTGGACAAGGACCAACAGGAACGCATGGCCTCCGCCCGCGTTTTGGAGAATGCCGGTCTATACTTCGCCAAGCGGATCGAGCCCCTCACAGCAATGCCCATCAAGGGCGCGATCTGGTATCAGGGCGAAGCGAACATCACCCGTCACGCCGAGTATGCCGATCTGATGACCCGTCTGATCGCTTCGTGGCGCAAGGCATGGAATCAAGAGGAGATGCCATTTCTGATCATGCAGTTGGTCAACTTCGGCAGCCGGGCTCCCGCTGGTGACCACCTCTGGGCCGAGCTCCGGGCTGCGCAGCAGGCGGTCGTTGACTCCGTTCCGAACTCGGGTCTGGCCGTGGGAATCGACATCGGGGATCCGAAGAATATTCATCCCGCGAACAAGCAGGAAGTCGGTCGGAGGCTGGCCCGGCTGGCCCTCAACCTCGTCTATGGACGGGAGGTTGTCTGCAGCGGGCCGAAACCTGTCGATGTCCGGTTCGAAGCGGGCGCGACGGTGGTCGAGTTTGATCAACCTGTGGTGCTCCAGACCGGCGAGGAGTCGGGGTTCGAACTCGCTGATCGGGAGGGCGTCTTCCACCCGGCAAAAGCTCAAGCGGGCGGCAACACAATCATCCTTTCAACTCCAGAAGTGCCGGAGCCCTCTGAAATCCGATACGCATGGAGAGACAATCCCGCATCCACCGTCTCGAATGCCGAGGGGCTCCCGGCAGCCCCATTCCGAAAGGGAAGACAGCAGCCATGACCTTCCGAGTGCTCATTCTTCTTTGTTTCTTCCTGCTTCCTGGTTCAGGAAGCACCAAAGATATTGCTCCTCCACATTTCGGGCCGGAGACAGGAGGTATGCACATTTCCACCTCCTTCAGCTTCGCTCAATGCCCACAATCTCCCCAGAAAAACCAGAGACATAAACCCAGAAAAACCAATGAAAACACCAATCAGCAACACAGAATGTCCGGCAAATCCTGAATCACGCAATACGGCAATCCAGATCACCATTCCGATCAGCACACATGATCGCATGGCGGAGCGTTCTCCACGTCGGACTTTCTTCGCAGTCCTTGTTCTGCTCGCCGTCTTCAGCTTGGGAATGGCTTCCGACCTCACCGCTGCCGAGCCGGCAGCGACATCGCAAGGTTCGCTTGTCACCAAGCAATACGCTGGATCGCCGGAATTGCTTGCCTCCTTGCGCAAGGCATCTCCCGCCAACGCGTCGGCACCGCTGCGCGAGGTTTTCGAGTCTCTTGGGGTTCCGTTCCCGGAGGGAGCCTTGGCTCAAGTTCTTCCCGGAGGTGCCATCATTGTTCGGAATACGAATGAAAACATGGAGTTGGTCGAAGCCTTGATTGAGGCCAACTCCAAGGCTCCGGGCGGGGCACGGTGAATCTGGTGACTACACGACCACACCCAACCACGCGGGATGCGTGGGTGCTGCTGTGCCTTGCCACGGTGCTGTATATCGGCGCGTCTGTCGTTCTCCAGAGGTTTTCCATCATCGGCGGTCTGATCGCCGCGCAAGTGCTGTGCCTTTTCTTGCCCTCCTTGGTCTATGCGAAATGGAAAACAGCCGGGATCAAAGAGGCATTGCGCCTGCGTCCCGTGACCCCCGGTGTCTTTTTGCGTGTGGTGTTTCTTGCTGTCACGGGTATGGGCTTGGCCACCTTGGTTGATCAGGCGACACGGCCGCTTGCACTCCATTTCTTCCCCGACTGGATTCCCATACTGGAAGCCTTGATGCAAATCGTGACACCGCGAACGCCCCAAGACCTGTTGCAGAATCTTTTCGTGATCGGAATTGCTGCGCCGATTTGCGAGGAAGTGCTCTTCCGGGGGGCCTTCCAAGGCACGCTTGAAAAGCGCGGACCGGTGCGGGCCATTGCGGCCAGTGCCTTGATGTTCGGCCTGGTTCATTTGAATCCCTTCAACTTTGTCGGGCCAATTCTAATCGGCGTCGGGCTCGGGTTTGTCGCTTGGCGGACGGGGTCGATTTATCCAGCGATTCTTTGGCACGCCCTCAATAACTCTCTTGCCGTCCTTCTGCTATATTTCGGCGGGACTGCATTCTCCACCCCGCTGTGGGTGGATGCCTCCCTGGCCGTCCTGTTCGTTGGTTTGCTCTGGGAGTTCATCCGCCACACCCGGAGTGCGACATCTCAACCCTCTCCGCTGGCAACGGCTCCGGACTTGATGCGGGGCGGAACGCTCCGCTTCGCCTCGGTTGTCGGCGCTGCCGGCGCGCTCTTACTGCTCGGCGGCATGTCCTGTTTTGGCTATACCAAGCTCGGCAGCGACTTTCTTGCTCCGGATTATCGCGCCGGCGATTTTGTGATCTACAAGCGCGGACTCGCATTCCAGCCCGAAGAAGTGCGGCCAGCCGATGTCGTGATCTATCGCGACAGCAAGGGCGGCTTGCGATTCAGCCGCGTCCTAAAGTCAGAGGGAGAGCAACTCACGGTGCTTGGATCCGTTGCCACCCAACCGGAGGTGGTCATCCAACGAAAAAATGTTTTCGGTAAAGCCCTCTGGAAATTTGATCCCGGTGAAGAGGTCAAACAAATGATGCGTCAGGTCGAAACTGGATCTTCACCTGAACGGAGAGGGCATGGCAAATGAAACGCATTCCTATTTTTTTCCTGCTTTTCACTCTGTCAACCTTGTGGGCGATGGAACCTCGTCCCCTTGCTCCTGCTCCTTTCATCGAAGGAGACCGCTGGGGGGTGCTCGGGGATAGCATAACCCGGAGCGGCCAGTATCACAGGTATGTCGAGCTGTTCTACCTGACCAGGTTCCCCTCGCGGAAGCTCGATGTCATCAACTGCGGCATTTCAGGTGACACCGCGCCAGGCGCGTTGCGGCGTTTGCAGTGGGATTGCCTGGACGCAAAGCCAACTGTAGTCTCGGTGATGCTTGGGATGAACGATGTCTCCCCAGGTCTTTACGCGCCCGGAGGCGACGAAAGCCGTCGCGCCAAGACTGCGGAAACCTATGAAGTGGCCATGCGCCAATTGACGAAGTCATTGCTGGATTCGGGAGTGAAAGTCATTCTTATTACACCATCGATTTTCGATGATACGGCGGATGTCTCTGGTGCCAATTATCCCGGCTGCGGGGCTGCTTTGGCCGGGTTTGCCCAGCGTGCGCAGGCGATGGCCGGCGAGTTCCAAGTGCCCTGTGTTGACTTCAACGGTCCCATGGCGGCCATCAATGCAGAAAAGCAGAAGCAAAATCCCCGCTTTACCATCGTAGGCGGCGACCGGATTCACCCGACACCTCCCGGTCATTTTGTGATGGCCTGCGAATTTCTCCGTGCACAGGGTTTGGCTGGCGTGGTTTCCAGCATCACGATTGACGCGGCAGCGAAGCAGGTTGGCAAATTGAAAAATTGCTCGGTGGATGACTTGAGAGTTGACGATGGGGGGATCGTTTTCACCTGCATGGAAAATGCATTGCCATTTCCGGTCGAGGCATCGGCTAAAGCCGCATTGGAGTGGGTTCCGTTCGTGCAGGAGTTCAACCAGCAACTTCTCACGGTCAGTGGTCTCCCCCCCGGCGATTACGAGTTGAGCATAGACGGAAAGGAAATCCGCAACTTTACAGCAGCGCAATTAGCCGAGGGGGTGAATCTCGCAGAAGAAGCCAATACTCCACAGGCGCAGCAGTCTCAGGCGGTGTTGGCTGCACTCCAAAAAAAGTGGGATGCCGTGGCCAATCTGCGCAATTTGGCTGTCTGCGAGCACACGGCCTGGCCGGATGCACATCGACCGATCGACCCGGCACAAATGGCCGCCAAGCTCGATGCCCGGCTCGATCGCGCAAAACAGAATCCAGCCATCAAGGAGGCGCACCGGCAATATCTGGAGATGAAACCTCGTGAGGGCGCACTCCAGCAGGAAGCGGAGGCGGCTATGCAAGCCGCCCGGAAGGTGGCTCGGCCAATGCCGCACGAGTTCACTCTGCGGCGAGTTCAGAAAGGGGCGAATCCATGAGGTCAAATCTGCCATTGATTTTCAACTTCTTGCTCGCGTCGCTGGTAGCTCTGAATGGTGAAGATCCAACAACTCGTCAAGCTCCTTACTCGGCGACGATCCAGGTCGATCTGACCAAGGATCGCGCCATCCGCACCGGCGCATTCGAGAAATCGAATCTCGACCGGAACATCTACTTCAGAAGTTACTATGCCCCGGGATCATTCAGCCAGGATCGCAACCGCGAACTCGGCGAGATCGGCGCTGTGCCGGGCCGCGCCATTCTTGTTTTCAGGCCCTCAACGGATGAGAAGAACACCGGCGGGTTGCAGCAGGATCCGGAGCATCCGGGCCGACCGACGCCGGAGTCGCTGAAGAAAACATTGCAAAGCTATGTCACCGCATTTCAAAACGCGGCGTGGCAGCATCCCGGCGCGAGACATGCCATGGCGTTTTCCGGCTATCCTGAATGGATGCGTGCGCCGAAGCCGGGAGCCCCGAAGAACGAACTCCTTGAAGACTATGAGAAGTATCTTCAAGAGGTGCCGCGCCCGGAATTTTATCCGCTATGTGCCGAGATCATTTCTGCATGGTTCGACACCCTGAAAGCCTCGAACTGCACGACTCCCGATTGGTGGACGATCCAGAACGAGCCCGGCTGGGAGTGGAACAACCATCTGGCCGATCTCACCCGTGTCGTGGCGGACGGCCTGCGCGAGCGACATCCGGAAGTCAAGGTCAGTGGCCCTTGCAGCGCGTGGCCATACCCCGGGCCGGATTGGAAAGCGTGGGAGAACACACAAAAACCCTTCATCGAGAAGGCGGGAGATTGCGTCGGTGCTTACGACTTGCATTTCTACAGCAAGGGCAACTGGTCGTTGCCCCCGGATCCGGCATGGCAGGCCAAGCGCGTGTCTGAACCGAGTTTGTATGAGGCCCAGCGGCTGGGCATCGGCACGGTTTGGGATTACGGACGGCTCGACGCTTATCTCGATCTCTTTGCAGCCTACCATATGCAGTATTTCCAGGTGTCGCAGCCGAAGCCTATGATCATCTCGGAGTTCGGCCACCAGACGGTTCATCCGCAATTCGGGCCATGGAAGAACGACTTCAAGCCGTGGCTCTATATGACGACTGTGATCCGCCAGTGGCTGACCTACATGGAACGGCCGGAAGTGGAGTTGACGGTTCCGTTCATCCTGGGCGAATCCGCCAAAGGCCATGCGCCACAGCGTGGCATGGCGATCTACACCCGCCCCGATGCGCCGGATGACTTCTCGCTCAAAGTGACGCGCTTCCGCGAGTTTTATGAATTCTTCAAAGAGCTGAAGGGCGGTCGCGTTCCGACAAAGGTTGCCGACGGTCAGCAGGGCGACGCGCTGCGTGTGCGGAGTTTCCTCGATGGCAAGGTGGCCTACCTTCTCATTCACAACAGCCGGGGATTTCCCCGGCACCCGGCCGTCGCTTCGATCGAGGCAAACCTTGGTCGGGATGCGAATGGTCAGCCCGTCCGAATCGTGAGCGCGGAGGTCCGGCGGCTCTACTACGATGGCAACATTCCCGACCCCCAGCGCGATGAAACCGCCTCCGGAAGCCTTCACATCGAGCAGATCGCGGACTACCAACCGCTTGCGGATTTGTCGAAACTGGAACTGCGCGGAGAGGAGACCGCGATCGTGTGCCTGACGCTTTCAGCCGAACCGCAAACGGAATCGCGTGTCACGGAAATCCTGACCTATGCTCCCACCACGCTGCTGGAGATCAAACCCGGCGAGTCACTGGAACTCAAGCTGCCGATGCCAAAATGGCCCGGTCAAATCGTGGGTGCCCGTGTCTCGGTGGGCCTCGCACGGGATGGCGGGTTTGCCGAGAATCCCAAGGTTGCAATCAACGGAGTCGCCATATCGGACTTCGATGTCACCTGGTCCAAAGGCGTGAAGGATTTTCATGGTCTCGCAGAAGGAACGGTTCCTCTTTCGAGCCTCCAGAATGGTGAAAACACCCTGACCCTGTCGTTTCCGCGAATCGAAAGCGGCGGCTTCCCGCGATTGGTCACCGCCAAGCTGGTGACCGAGCATGAGAATCCCGCGCCTTGAAAACGATGAAATCCGAGATTGTCCAAAAATATGACATTCCGTGTGGTTTGCTTGCTGGGAAGCACCCTGCGGGGTCCTCTGGGAACAGGATTCTGAAAGGCGAGGCATGATCGACTTCGCAAATCTGATTCCGGCAAGAGTGCCCCGCAAGGCGGTTTTCCAACAGGTGGGTTGGTGTCTTTGGGATCCTTGCGTGATCCGCAGCTCAGATGGGCATTATCATCTTTTCTATTCCCGATGGAAAAGGTCCCTCGGCTTTAACGCATGGGCCACACATGCTGAAATCGCATGGGCCACGGCGGCCGAGGCAGCCGGCCCCTACGAATTCCGTTCTGTTGTTTTATCCGGGCAAACGAGTATTTCTTGGGACGCCCACTCGGTTTACAATGTCTGCGTCGTCCCCTACGGCGACAAATTCTATCTCTATTACACCGGCAACTGCGGGTCCGATGCGTGGCGTCCTGACCGCGAGATCGATATCTCATCGGAAGAATGGTGGCTGCACCGCAACAACCAACGAATCGGTGTAGCTGTCGCTGATGCTCCCCAAGGGCCATGGAAGCAATTCGAGAGGCCCTTGCTCGATGTTGGAGCTGACTTTGGATACGGCATCACCGCCGTGCCTAATGCCCTCGTGTTGCCGGACGGCCGCGTGCGCCTTTATTACAAAACGCTCGCTCCCGGGCCGGGAAAGTTCGGCGGAGGCGTTTTCCATTATTCTGCAACGGCTCCGGGCCCGCTCGGTCCATTCCAGCGTGATCCGACACCGATGGTGGATAAACGCGAGTGGCTTGAGGTTGAAAATCACTTCCACTTCCACATCGACGACCACTTCGAATGGTTCCAAAACGACCGCTACTACGCAATTGTGAAGGATCATGACGAGCCATTTTTATCGCCGCATGGCCGAAGCCTCCTCTTGCTCGAATCGCCCGACGGGCTGGATTGGCACCCATCTCCGCATCTGCTCGTCAAAGACTTCTCCATCGCGTGGGGCGATGGAGCACAGCAGAAATTCCAGAGGCTGGAGATGCCAAAACTTCTACTTGAAAATGGCTGTCCCCAACTCTTGAGCCTGGCTGCCCAGCCCGTGAATTCACAGGATTCCTTCCTGGTCATCCTCGCGCTCAATCGGCCGGCAGAGGTCTGTGGGGTGGATCTCTGCGATTGACAAGGCATCCATGAAACAGTCCCTCAGCATCCTCTGCCTTCTGCTCGTTCCATTGGGTCTTTTGCATGGCTCCGATTCACCTGATGGCGGATCGTCTTCACTTTGGACGCATATTCGCCAAAGCTCTGACTTGAAGGAATTAAGATCAATAAATGCCGAGTGGGATGCCGGTTCTCTGGGTGGTTTGCTGAAATTGACCGCTACGGATTCTGTTAATCACTACGCGTGGGCAGTGATTCCACAGCCCACCGGAGGTTGGAACTTGGCACTTCGCTCATCAGTGCAATGTGAGATCACCAATCGCGGAGCCGCCCCTGCGAATGTGCAGCTTTGGGTGGTTGGCGATCACGGGTGGGACGCGATTTCAGATATCGCAACGCTTGCGGCGGGCTCAACCCGGCAGTTTTCCTGTCGATTGCGGGAGACGTTTCCGGATGGCACACCGAAAATCAATCCCGATCAGATAAATGCAATCCAGATCATGATCGCCGGGCGATTGGAGATTCCTGCGACGATTGAAGTGCGTGGATTGGTAGCAACGGGCAGCGCTCCCGAGTGGAAGCGCCCGGACGGTCGCATGGATGTGCCTAATGTGAAGGACATCCCTCCCAGCCCGGGTCATCGCGTGCGCTATCGTCTCCCCGAAGACGAGCAAGCGAATATTTACAGCGTGCTCCACCTGCCAAAGGATTGGGTGCCTGGCGGCAAGTATCCGGTGATTGTCGAATACCCCGGCAACATATTCTTTGTGAATGGTTGTTACTCCACAGGCCTGCCCGAGCAATGCGTTATCGGATATGGGATGAGCAAAGGTGAAGGTGCGATCAGCCTCGGTTTGCCTTTTGTGGACCGTCAGGCGGGCGGCATTGCAGAAAGCGGGTGGGGAAATGCCGACGAGACCGCCGACTACCTACTGAGAATGGTGGATGAAGTGTGCACAAAGTTTGGCGGTGATCGAGCCAACCTTGTGCTCACCGGCTTCTCGCGAGGAGCGATCGCTTGCGGCTATATCGGACTACGCAACGACCAGATCGCCCCATTGTGGAAGGGGTTTCATGCCTGCCAACATTACGATGGCGATGGCTGGGGTGGTGCCACGATGAGCGAAGCCATCCAGCGCGCACGTCGTTTCAGAGGCGCGGCCGTGTTTCACACCGACAATTCACAGGAGAAGTTCCAACCTGTCATGGACGCGATGACCGCGCGCGTCACTTTCGTGAAATCCGGCCTCGGATCCCACTCCCCCGCCATGTTTTTGGATGAACGCCCTTCGACCCGGCAATTGCGCCAATGGTTTCTGGGTTTGTGCCATGTGCCTGGGCAAAAGGGCCAGTGAATGTTTGGACCTGAACCCCGGCCCCCGATCCCATTTTCGCCATGAAGCCTTTCCTCGCGACACTCTCAATTCTGTTGGCTTCATTGATTGTTTTGCGCGCGGGGGAATCGTTTTCCTCTCCCCAGAGCAATCACCTTGGTGTGGCGATGTCCGTGGTGCCGGTTGGCGCGACCCAAGCGCAGGTATGGATTCCCGACAAGCCCGCCTCAGGCCGACCCTGGGCGCTCGCGCCCCGGCTTTACGATTCGGGCGTCACGGCGGTGGCGAACCTGGCACGCACGCAATTCGAACTCGTCAAACAAGGGTTCCATGTCGTGGCGATAGCACCCGGCACCATTCTGGGTGCACCCGATCCGGAGAAGCGCTGGGATAACGCGTATCGGGAAATGACGGAGCGATATGGCCTGTCGCGCGAGGTGGCGTTGATGGGTTTAAGCCGCGAGGGGTTGGGGGCGTTGCGTTGGGCGGCGGAGAATCCCGGCAAGGTCTCGTGCCTTTATCTCGACAAGGCGGTCTGCGATTTCAAGAGCTGGCCGGGAGGCAAGCTCGGCAAGGGCACGGGAAGCCCGAAGGATTGGGAGGAACTCCTGAAAGTTTACGGTTTTTCCAGCGAGGCGGAGGCACTGGCCTACAAGGAAAATCCGGTGGACCTCACCGAGAAGCTCGCAGCCGGCCGGGCTGGCATCATTTATGTTGCTGGGGGAAAGGATGAGGTCGTGCCCTACAGCGAAAATGGCGCGGTGCTGCAAAAGTTCTACGAGAGCAAGGGGCTCTTCTTTCGCCTCCTCATGCAACACGACGAAGGGCACCATCCGCACGGGTTGTCGGATCCCAAGGAGATCGTGCGGTTCATGCGCCAGAACACTTACGCCGTTCCTCCCACACAGGGCTTGGTAGCCTACGGGCCGCACGACAGCCAGGTGCTGGACTTTTGGAAAGCCGATTCTCCGCAGCCCACGCCGACCGTCTTTGTCATTCATGGCGGAGGCTGGAGCACCGGGACCCGGCGCGATGTCGAGGGTCTCGAGGACTATTTGAATGCCGGCGTCTCGGTGGTTTCGGTGGATTATCGTTTCATCACCCAAGCAAACGCCGAGGGCATCGTCCCTCCAGTGCGCGGACCCATGCACGATGCCGCAAGGGCCCTGCAGTTTGTGCGCAGCAAGGCGGATGAATGGGGCATTCGCAAAGACCGCATCGCTCTGACAGGCGGTTCCGCAGGAGCGTGCTCTTCGCTCTGGCTGGCATTTCACAAAGACATGGCCGACCCGAACAGCCCCGATCCGGTGGCGCGCGAGAGCACACGTCCGTATTGCGCAGCCGTGTGGGCGGCACAGACCACGCTTGACCCCCAACAAATGAAGGAATGGATCCCCAACAGCCGCTACGGCAGCCATGCTTTCGGCGTGAAAGGCGGTTTCGAAGGGTTTCTCGAACAACGCGAGTCGATTCTGTCTTGGATTGCGGAATACTCGCCCTACGCGTTGGCCACCGGTGATGCGCCGCCGGTGGCTCTGTATTACGGCGACGCGCCAAAGATCGGCCACGAACAAAAAGACCCCACCCACTCCGCCAACTTCGGGGTGAAACTCCAGGAACGCCTCAGGCAGCTCGATGTGCCTTGCGAACTGGTTTATCCCGAATCGCCCGATGTGACGCATGAGCAAATCCGGGAAGGAATGAGGGCTTCCCTCATCGCAAATCTCACCACTGAACAAAAACCATGAAAAAGCCAACCATACTCCTTGCAACCCTGGCAACGGCCTTGCCGTGGACGACTGTGCGCGCGGAAGACGAGAGGCCAAATCTCATCCTCATCGTGACAGACGACCAACGCGCCGATGAACTCGGATGCACCGGAAATCCCGTCGTGCAAACGCCGAACCTCGACCGGTTGGCCGCCGATGGGACGCTCTTCACGGAAGCGACCGTGACGAGCGCGGTCTGCACTCCGAGTCGCGCCTCGATTTTTACGGGAATGCACGAGCGGCGCCATGGGATCAACTTCAATTCCGGCACGGCACTCTCGCCGGCCGCATGGCAGCAAACCTATCCGATGCTTCTCCGCAAGGCGGGCTACTTCATTGGCTATATCGGCAAAAACCATGTTCCGGTCGGCGCGAAGGGTTACGAGACGGGCCTGATGGATGCCAGTTTCGACTACTGGTATGCGGGGCACGAGCATCTGCTCTTTTATCCGAAAAACCGCCCGGCGTGGGCGATGAGGGTGAAAGGAATCGACGAGCACCTCTTCGACAACGCCAAGTCGGATACCCAAGTCGAAGTGCTTCAGGAAGGGATGGAAAGTTTCCTGAACCCACAGCAGGACTTCTACAACCGCGCGGCGCGATTTTTGGAGAAGCGTCCGCGCGACCGGCCGTTTTGTTTGTCGATCTGTTTCAATCTCCCCCACGATGCCGGCACGGGAAGCATGGCGGATCGCCCTTCGGACCCCGAGTTGTATAAGACGGCCTATCACGGCGATCGCGATGCCATCCGCGCGAATCTTCCCGCGACTTACACGGCGAAGGCGGAGATAAAAAATCCGAAACTTCCACGGGAGCTTCTGCATTCGCAACACAGGCAGAAAACCTACGACTATGTCGATACGCCTGAGGACTGCGTGGAACGCATCGTGCGCCGGTATCAAGCTCTCACCGGCATCGACAGCTTTGTCGGCAGCCTTCGATCAGCCCTCGCTGCGGCTGGTTTGGAGAAAAATACCGTTATTCTTTTCGTCTCCGACCATGGGATTCAGCTCGGAGAATTCGGACTGGGTGGCAAGGGGCTTTGCTACGATGCCAGTCTCAGAGTCCCGCTGATCGCCTACGACCCGCGGGCGGAGGCGCGCGGACAACGGCGCTCCGAGCCGGTCCAAACCATCGATCTGACCGCCACACTGCTCGATTACGCCGGCATGGAGATTCCGCCATCGATGAGTGGCCGCTCGCTGATCCCTTTGATCAAGGGTGAACAGGTGCCATGGCGCGAATATGCCTTTTCGGAAAATCTCTGGAGCACACGCCATGGGAGTCCACGCTGCGAAAGTGTGCGGGGCGACGGATGGAAATACATCCGCTATTTTCAGAACGATGCCTCCCTGTTTGCCGGCATGACCGATCAGGACCAACAGCGTGTCACCGACCGTCAGGCACAGGTTTACCGGGAATGGCTGGATGCCTCGATCCACGGCGAGATGCCCGTTCACGAGGAACTCTTCGATTTGAAGACGGATCCCGGAGAAACAAGCAATCTGGCCGGCGATTCGAAATACGCGGGAAAAATCGAAGAATTGCGTTCGGTCTGCGCCCGGATGGTAAAGCAGGCCCGCGGCGACGCATCCGTTCAACCCCACGTCCTGCCGCTGGAAACCGAGCGGATTGTGGAAAATCCGCCTCCCGTGAAGAGATGATTCCGAACCTTTTTAAGAGGCTATGAATCATAAGATGCTCCGCCTTTTCCTCGCCGCCCTGCTTCCTTCCGCCGGAATCTGCGCCGGTCAAACAACCTTCACCGCCGGCAAACCGGTCGTGGTGATGACGCCGGATGAGATCACGAAGATGGGCTTCCACTACCCCGACATGCAGCTCTGCCCCATACCGGGCAAAGGAAATCCTCCACTGAAGGTCCGGTGGATGCATGGCATCGGCAGCGCCAACGCCGGGTTTCCAGCTCAGGTTTTCGAAGGGGCGCTGGATCGTCCGGGGCAGACGCGCATCTTTGTCAAGAAGCAGTCCGGATACTTTTCCGACCCCAATCGCGCGGGCGGAAACAAATGGCTCATGAGCATCTACCAGCACTCCCGCGACCTGCTCATCGGCGTCTGCCATGTCGAGAATGCCGGCTCCGGGGGAAACCTCTTTCGGATCGGTATCGCCTTTTCCACCAACGGAGGCGACTCATGGACTTATCTCGGCCATTCCCTCGTGTCCGCGGTGGATGATGAGAAGGCCAACATCGCCGGTGGGGCATGGGCCATCAAGGACGAATTCTTCCATGTCTTTTTCATCCAGAATGGCGGTGCAGCCGGGGCCGTGGCCCGCGCCAGTATGAAGGACTTGCTGGAGGCCGTGCGCGACAAGAGGCCCGTTCCATTCCACAAATTCGCCAACGGGGAGTGGGCCATGCCGGGGCTGTCCACCGGCGATGCCACGACGTTGAATGTCCCGCAAATCGGAAACCACAACAATGTCCGACGTTGCAGGCGGGATGACCGATTCTACCAAGTCGTCTATTCGGTGGGCAAGGACGGCAACGCCCTGCACTTGTGCCAGTCTTCAGACCTGATCCACTGGACCGATCTTGGGCCGATCGGGAGCGGGACAAGCCGCCTTTTTTACCTCACCATGCTGGATGTGTCGGGCGAGGCAGGCGATGGAACGATCGGCGAGGCCTTTTACGTCTATTATGCGGATGAGGTTCCAAACGCGCGGCCATCACCTCCTTCGCCCGGGAATTGGGATAAAGGCAACTCCCACGGCTACTATCGTTTGAGGGTCGATTTGAAAACGGAAGTGCCAAGCGAGAACTCCCGCGAGCATCCTCAAACGCGGCCAAGTCTCCCATGAAGGAGCCCCTCCCCACTGCTGATCCGATGCTTGATCCCAAAGTGGTGCCTGTTTCTTCCGACCCGAACGCCCTGCCGAAAGGGCACGACTATTTCGACTTGCGCAGGGGGCTGGCCAACTGCCGGCTGAAGTTCGAGCACGCAAAGCGCGGGCGGGTTGCATTCCTGGGGGGCTCGATCACCCAGAGTTCCGGCTGGCGGGAACTCGTGATGGACTATTTGCAGAACAAGTTTCCTGAAACACAATTTCAGTTCATTGGAGCCGGCATCGGTTCGCTGGGATCGGTGCCCCACGCGTTCCGGCTCGAGCGCGATGTGTTGTCGCGCGGGACGGTCGATCTTTTATTCGTCGAGGCTGCAGTAAACGATTCGACCAACATTCCCGAGCATCCCGGGCAAATGCTCCGGGGTATGGAGGGTGTCGTGCGGCACGCGCGGTTGGCGAACCCGCTGGCCGACATCATCCAGATGCATTTCGTCATGCCGGAACACATGGCCGATTACAACAACGGCAAAACGCCGGTGGCCATCGCGCAGCATGAGAAAGTGGCTTCGGCCTACGGCAATCCTTCTCTGAACCTCGCGCGCGAAGTTACCGACCGCATCAACGCCGGGGAGTTCAGTTGGGAACGGGATTTCATAGACCTGCACCCATCGCCCTTTGGGCATCAACTCTACGCCGGCAGCATCGCGCGAATGTTGGATGCCGCGTTTGAAGGGCCTGCAGACAATGCCCCCAAGCCGCATCCGTTGCCAGTTCCACTCGATAAGAAGAGCTATTTCAGAGGCCGCCTTGGCAACATCGCCGGGGCACGCATCCACCATGGGTTCACTCTGGAGGACGCATGGCATCCGATTGATGGCAGGACGACCCGCCCCGGCTTTGTGGATGTGCCGTCGCTCGTCGCTTCGGAACCTGGTGCGGAGTTTGAGTTTGCCTTCGAGGGCACGGTTGCCGGGCTGTTCATCACCTCCGGTCCCGATGCTGGGCAGATCGAGTTCAGCATCGATCGAGCATGTTGGCAAACGGTCGAAACCTTCACCCGATGGAGTTCGGAACTGCACCTACCGTGGGCCGTGCTTCTCGATGATGAACGGCACCCCGGCCTGCACACCGCGCACGTGCGAATCGCGGCAGCGCACCACGCCAACTCCATTGGCACCGCCCTCCGGGTGTTCCATTTTCTCTCGAACTGACTTCTCCCAACCATTTTCCAAAACCAAGATGAACGACACCACAAAACCATCCTACCACGTCTCCCCGACCGGCAATGATGCCGACAACGGCACCGAAAGAGAACCCTTCCGAACCATCTCCAGAGCCTCTGCGATCGCCCGCGCCGGCGACTCGGTGATTGTCCACGAGGGAGTATACCGCGAGCAGGTGACACCGGCTTTCGGAGGAACGTCGAACGACCTGCGCATCAGCTACGAGACCGCTCCGGACGAACAGGTTGTCATCACGGGTTCCGAACCAGTGAGAGGTTGGAAGCAGGTCTCCGGCGACACATGGTCGGTCAAAAGCCCCAACGTGTTTTTTGGCAGCTTCAATCCGTATGCGGATTTGATCAATGGCGACTGGTTTTTACCAAGGAAGCGGGAGCACCACACCGGAGCGGTCTATCTGAACGGGCACTGGTTGGATGAAGCGCCGTCGATGGATGCTGTCGTCTCCCCCGTCGCTAATGAAGCGCTTTGGTATGCCAAGGTGGTAGATGAGGTGACCACAGTCTGGGCGCAGTTTCCGGGCATGGATCCCAACAAGGAGGATGTTGAAATCAATGTGCGTAAAACAGTGTTTTCACCTGATCGTCCCGGGATTGACTTCATCACGCTCCGAGGCTTCACCCTCCGAAACGCCGCCACGCCATGGTCACCTCCCCCCGCCGGGCAGATCGGGCTTGTCAGCGCCTATTGGAGCAAAGGTTGGATCATCGAGGAGAACGACATCAGGTATTCCAAGTGCGCCGGGATCGCGCTGGGGAAATATAGCGACGAGTGGGACACCGGTGCGAGACCGCCGAGGGGTTTGTCGGGACGATCGAGCGGGCGCTCGCAAACGGTTGGAACAAAGAGACCGTCGGCAGCCACATCGTCCGCAACAACCGCATCCATCACTGCGAACAAAATGGAATCGTCGGCAGTCTCGAATGCGCATTCAGCCGGATCACGGGCAACGAGATCCATGGCATCCACGTCCGGCGCGTGTTCGACGGGGTCGAGATGGCGGGCATCAAGTTCCATGGGTCGGTGGATGTCGAGATTTCGGACAACCACATCTACCGAACCAACTGCGGCATCGGGCTCGATTGGATGACGCAGGGGGCGCGGATTTCCCGAAACCTCCTGCATGACAACACCCATCCGGAGCCCTTGTTCGGCGACTTCCTCTCGGAAGCCAACCACGGCCCATACCTCGTCGATAATAACATCATGCTTTCGCCGCACGCTGTCAGTATCTGCGAATCCCACAGCGGCGCATTCATTCACAATCTCCTCGGCGGCAGGGTGACTTGCGTGGACCGCATCGCCCGCGATGTGCCGTGGCTCGAACCGCATGCGACAGCGATCAAGGGGATTGAGCCAACCCGTGTCGGGGACGACCTCTGCCTCAACAACCACTTTACCGGCGGCGCAAATCTCGACTGCTACAAGGAACTTGCTCCGCCCGGAGTCCGGGAAGGCAACGCATTTTCGTCTGCCGAACCTGCGTGCCTTGTGCACAAGCCCGATGGGGCATGGGCCTTCAGCGGGAACCCGATTTCAAGCTGCAACAAAGCGACGGCGTCTCCGGTGAATGCCGACCGTTTGAACGCCGCGAAAGTTTCTCCACATCCTTTCGAATCCCCCGATGGAACGGCCCTCCGGCTGGATTGCGATTTCCATGGAACCCCGCGCATCTCCGGCCACCCGCAGCCGGGGCCATTCGGGTCACCGGTGGTTTCCAACCAGTCAATCCAAGTTTGGCCATGAACGGGCTGTGATCGACAAAAGACTCAAGGAAGCCGCCTGACGCCTCCCACCCGCTTTACTGCAATTGAATCACGTCCGACCGGGGATTTGGTCGTTTCTCGCAGCAGGTTTTGGGTTTGACAGCCCCCGGCGTGGTTCTGGCTCCCGGAGAACAGAATCGGTCTTCCGGTGATTTTTTTAAAAAATATCTTGCAATACCAGAGAAACAGGTAAATCTTTACCTTGTTTCTGAAGAAAACCACACTCCCAACCAAGGAACCCACTATGAAAACAGATCGCACTCCCGCCAGCCGATCCCTTCGCGCAGTCGCCACCATCGTTGCCGCCGCGTTCGGCAGCAGCATGATCCCCTCGATCCAGGCCGAAACCTGGAATCAAACCGCAGCCGGCACGACCTACAATTGGCAGACGCCCACCAACTGGACCCCCAACACCGTGCCCAGTGGGGTGGATGCGACCGCCAGCCTCACGAACAACATTGCCGGGGCTCAAACGATCAGCCTCAACGGCTCGGTCACCCTTGGCACCTTGAACATCGGGGATTCGGACGGCACCCATGCTTTTACTTTGCAGAACGGCACGGGCGGGTCGCTTACTTTTGATGTCAGCTCTGGCAGCGCCGCCATTAACAAAGCGGCCGGAGTGAGCGGCGATATCATCTCCGCCTCCATCACTCTCAATGACAGCCTGGTCGTGACGAACAGCGCCACGAACAAGCGGATCAGTTTCAATGGTGCCATCGGCGAAGGTTCCAGTGGAAAATCCATCACTTTTGCCGGGGGCTTCAGCGATTTGAACAACGCCAACAACAGCTTCACTGGCGGGGTCAACATGACTGGTGGAGTCCGAGTCGATGTCGTTTCCATGGCCAATTCCGGCACCAACAGCGCGTTGGGCAAATCCGGCACGATCTCTCTCGGCGATGGAGCCAACGCAGCGATTCTCGGCTTTGTCAATCTCAGCGCCAACATGTCCACTGACCGCACGTTGGATCTCGCTGGCACAACGGGCGGCGCAAGCATCCTGAACAGCGCGGTCAACGCGGTGAAATTCACCGGCGATTTCACCGCCTCCGGCGCGGGAAGCAAGACGCTCGTTTTGCGCGGAACCAACATAGGGAACAACGAAATCTCCGGCGCGATTGTGGACAACAGTGCCACCAATAAGACCAGCATTAGCAAGATTGAGGCCGGCACCTGGATCCTCTCCGGCAACAGCACCTACACCGGCGGGGTCACCGTTAGCAGTGGCATGTTGAGTTTCACCTCCGTGGCGAACACCGGCACCAACAGCGCCCTCGGGGCGGCGGGCGCCATCAATATTGGAGCCTCGACGTCGGGAACGCTCAACTACATTGGCGCTGGCAACTCCTCTTCCAACCGCACGGTGAACCTCACCGCCACAACAACTGAGGCGAGGATCAATGCCAACGGCAGCGGCACACTGAAATTCACCGGCGCCTTCAACGCTTCCGGCATTGGCAGCAAACTCTTGACTCTTGGTGGCAGCAACACCGGTGCCAATGAAATCTCTGGCGCGATCGTCAACAACTCCGTTTCCAACACGACCTCCCTCGCCAAAGCCGACGCCGGCACTTGGACTCTCTCGGGCAACAACACCTATACCGGAACGACGACTGTGACTGCGGGCACGTTGCTCATCAACGGCAACCAAGCTTCGGCGAACGGTGCCGTGACGGTGGCCGCAGGGGCGACTCTCGGCGGCAACGGCACGCTTGGCGGGGCGACCACCATCAGCGGGATCTTGGCACCCGGCAACAGCATCGGGACTCTGAATGTCGCGAATAACGTGACATGGAATGGCGCCGCCAGCGCGGGGGCAACCACGGATTGGACATTCGAACTCGACGCGGGGAACACAGCCGACCTGTTGAACATCACCGGCGATTTTTTGAAAACCGGAGGTAGCGTCTTCCGCTTCGATTTCCTCAGCTCGACGGCCACCGGCACCTTCAAACTCGTCGATTGGACCGGCACCACAGATTTCAGCTCTGGTGACTTCACCTGGAACAACCTCGGTGGCGGCAATACCGTCAGTGCTTTCAATGTGGATAACATTGGCACTGCACTTTACGTCACCGTTGTTCCCGAGCCCTCGACGTGGCTCCTCTTGGCGGGTTCCCTCACCGCTCTGGTGGTCCTCCGCCGCCGGCGCATGGATTGACAAGCCTTCGGTTTTTTTGGGGGGGTGACGGGCGGGTGGCCGAAAGGTCTCCCGCCCGTCGCATTTGGTGCACACTGCGCCGTCGGGGTGATCATGCCAGCGACCAGCGCCAGTTGCCGGTTCGCATTGCTTCGATGCCGGACAGTCGCCGCCAGCTTCGGGAACGAACGCGATACGTCATCCGGGGGCATTCCCCCGGTCTGTCGGGGTTACCAAGGGGAGCCCGTCCCGGGGGCCACGGGACGTTTCGTGGCGAAATCTTTCCAGAGCGCATCCGTGACCCGCGTGGCTTCGATGTGACCATCGAGGAAACAAACATGGGCGCATCCATCGTGGGGGAAGGAATTGTCGAAGGCCGTGTGCTGCATGTTGCGCCATGTCTTGTAGAGCCCCTGCGGTTCGTAGAACCAGCCATCCATGAAATAGGGGATGGTCGAGCTGCGGATGGGCAATCGGGGGGCGGGCAGCCCTTCCTGCGCGAGCACCATGCTGCGCTTGATGGGATACTGCAATCGGGAGGGCAACATGGATTCCCCGCCGAGATTGTGGTTCATGGCGTATGTGACCATCTGGGGTTTGAGCCGATATTGGGTCGGGCAGATCAGTGGACTCGATGGGCGAGATGTCGGGACGACGTTCACGGAGGAGGTCATTGATTTCATCCCCAGGTAGGGGGGCAATTTGTCGGTCCAGTCCCCCGTCGGACTACCCGGAAAATCCTTGCCGGGGTCGGGTTGGCGGCCAAAAGGCAGCGGCAGGTAACCGTCGTTGTCGGCTTCATACAGCGTTGCCGCCGTAAAAATCTGTTTCAGGTTGCTCATGCAGGATGCGGCCTCTCCCTTCTGTCTCAACGCATTCAGGGTGGGAAATAGCAGCGCCATCAATAGCGCGACGAGCACGATGACGGCCAGAAGTTCGATCAGGGTGAACCCGCCGCCCATGTTCCGATCTCGGGCGATCAAACATTGCTTACGCATTTTCGGCTTTGTCAATGCACGGCTTTTCACGGGAGGATTTAGGAGCAGGGTAAATAATTACCTAAATGCAAAATACGTTCGCCTTGGAATCCCGTCAACTCAAAAAACGAAAAAGATCCCGTTTCTTTTCCCTGCCCTGTGGTCGAGCTGGCAAAACCCGCCGCCGAGGCCAGCAAGGCACCGTGGCCCGACAAATCAGTTTTTAGCCTCGAGAAATTCGGCGGACCGATTGGCGGGCCACCAGATCGCATTTGAGGGCCAGATGAACCGGGGGCGGGACGGCGGGGGCGTCCTCCTGCAGGCGTTTGAGGACCGAGGAAGCGGCTTGGAACCCGATTTCATAGGGGTGTTGCTCGAACGATGTGAGGGGGGGATCGAGCAGGTCGGCGAAATCCAGATTGCCGACACCCACCACGGAAATTTCGTCGGGGATGCGTTTCCCCCTGGCCTTGGCCAGGCGGTAAAGGTCTTTGGCAATCAAATCGTTCACGCAGAACACCGCAACGGGATCAGGGACGGCAAAAAGCGGTTCGAGAACGTCCATCATATTGTTGGTCATGACGGCCGACCGGTCGCTGAAGCCGGTCAGCGCCTGAGCATATTCGAGACGCTGATATCGGATATCACCAACGGAACCGATCACTTCCTCGAGCCCCGTGATCCGCTCCCCGAAGGAATTGGCGAGCGTCTGAGCGGAAGGAAACAGGGAAAACAGGCGGCGGTGTCCTTGGCGGATCAGAAAGTCTCCCGCCTGCCGCCCGCAGTCAACGTTGTCAGTGCCGATAAAATCCGTCTCAATGCGGCTGAGCGGAATATCCAAAATCACCAGGGGGATGCCTCGCTCCTTGACCTCCCGGAAATATAAGTCTGTGGCATCCTCATTGGTTGGGGAAAGAATGATGCCGTCCACCCGGTGCTCGAGGAGGCGCCGCAACATGACGGTTTCGCGTTCACCTTTGTCCGTATGGATCGTCGCGTCGTTCCATTCGTGGATCATCACGTAATTGTTGGCCGCGAGGGCGTGATGGATCCCGTGGATAATCTCCGCGTGAAACGACAAGCGCTCGGCCGAAATCACCCCAATGCTGCGAGTCCGCCCGTCGCGGATTCCGCGGGTGAGCTGGTTGGGCATGTATCTATGATTGGCGGCAACCTTTCGGACTCTTTGGGCTGTCTCGGGGGTGCAACTGAAGTTGCTCTTGTCGTTGAGGATGCGGGAGACGGTGGCAATGGTGAGCCCGCATTCGTCGGCGATCCGTTTGAGAGATGGTCGCCACCTGCGGGCCGGGCCGGGGGCGTTTGCCGGGGTCTTGTTCATCGTAGGATGACTTAAAGATGGTGCTAAGGCGGGCGAGAGTAAAGCATTTCCCTGCCCTGTTGCTCCGGTTCAGAAAGCATGATCGAGAAATCTCAAAAGCGAGAGCGGGTTTTTGTTTGACAAAGCCGGGGATCAGGAAGAATTTGCTTCAAAGTAAATGATTACCTAGTTTGATGTGTGCCAAATCCGAGTCCCCGATTCCCGCTCCGAAGAACAAGTGAAAAAAGCGCCCCCGATGAAAAGAACCCATGCAACCGTTGAAGCGACGCGCGGTCCAATCCCGGGAAGCTTGGAAGAAAGTGTGAAAAACGCCGGGCCGGGGGCCTTGGATGCGGTCGATTGGCCGTCGTTTCTGGCTGGGCACGACCCTTTGTGGGACCGGTTTCCGGCCCACTATGAGCAGGGTCCGTTTGCTGGCAACGGGGTTCTCGGGAGCATTGTTTATGCGGATTCGAAGGAGCGGACCGCGCTGCGCTTCGAGATTGGCCGGACCGATGTTTACGACCATCGGGATGACGAAGGTGGCACCTTTGGCCACTGCCGGTTGCCCATCGGCCAAGTGTTGATTGTTCCTCCGAGCATGCCCGCGGATTCCGGCATTCGCCTGGATTTGTGGAATGCGGAGATCACCGGCTTTATCAAGCTGGGCGACGGAGTCAACGCCGATGAGGAGCGAGAGTTGCACTGGCGCTGCTTCTTCCCCAGCGAAGAGGAGGTCATGGTGCTGGAGGTGACGAGCACGGCCCCCGGCATCGCCGCCCGTCTGCTTTTCCGTCCCGAGCAGGGCAACAGCCCCCGCCTGGCCTATGTGGGGGCGTTCGATGAAAAGCCGAATTACATTCCGAACCCGCCGTTTGTTCGGTTGATGGCGGACGGAGTGGATGCGTGCATCCAGCCGTTGCTCGCCGGTGGGGATTACGCCACGGCTTGGCGGGAGGTGCGGCTTTCGCCGACCCGGCAGGTGTTCTATCTGAGCGTCGCCAACCGCACGCCGTCCAGCGGATCGTTGGAGGATGCGGTGCGGGCGGTCAACCGCGCCGCTGAAATCGGCGTCGAGCCCCTCGAGGCCGCCCATCGCGACTGGTGGCACAGGTTCTACCCCGCGAGTTTCCTTTCGATCCCCGACTCGCGACTGGAAGGCTTCTACTGGATTCAGCTCTACAAAATGGCGTCGGCCACGCGCGCCGACCGGCCCGCGCTCGATCTGCTTGGACCTTGGTTTGAAACGACCCGTTGGCCCTGTTTCTGGCCCGACCTCAACGCCCAACTCTCCTACTTTCCCCACTACGCCGCCAACCACCTTGAACTCGGCGAGAGCCTCTGCCGCCTGCTCGACCGCAACATGGAAAACCTGATCCGGAATGCGCCTGCGAAATTCCGACACGACTCGGCGCATCTCGGCGGCCCCTGCAATTTGTCCCTCCGCAGTTCGCGTCTCCATCTGGAAGACCGGGGGCCGTCTCTCCACATCATGTGTCTGCCGTGGCTCGTGCATAATTACTGGGTCCAGTATCGCCACTCGATGGATGACGGGATGCTGCGCACGCGTTTGTTCCCGCTGCTGCGCCGGTCGGTCTGCTTTTTGCTGCACCTGCTGCGGGAGGACGAGCGTGGCCGGTTGCACACTCCACGCAGCCGCTCGGCCGAATACGGGAGCGCCGAGGATACCAATCAGGATCATGCGCTCCTGCGTTGGGGGTGCCTGGCGCTCATCGCCGCCTGTCGGCGGCTCGGGATCGATGATCCGCTCCTGCCGCGATGGGAGGAAGTTCTTGGCCGCTTGGCCGATCGTCCCGTCAACGAGAACGGGCTGATGGTTGGAAAGGACATGCCGTTTTCGCTCCCACACCGTCATTACAGCCATCTGTTCGGCATATTCCCCTTGCATGTTCATGATCTGGATGACCCGGCGGAGCATGCTCTGGCGGAGAGGTCTGTGCGGCATTTTGCCTCGCTCGAAGGGGACAACTGCGGTTTCAAGTTCGCGGGGCTGGCATCCTTGTTTGCCACGCTCGGGCTCGGCGAAGAAGCGCATGAATATTTGCAGCGTTGCCTGGAGACCCGGATCGGGCCGAACACTTTTTACATGGAGATTCCTTGGTGTCCGACCTTGGAAACGCCGTTCGCTGCGGCCAGGGCACTCCAAGACATGCTCATCCAAAGTTCTGGAATTTCCACCGCCGCCGCGCCGAATGTCATCAGGATTTTTCCTGCAATGCCAGGGGCATGGCGTGACGCCTGTTTCAAAGACCTGAGGGCCGAGGGTGCGTTTTTGGTCAGCGCCGTGCGCAAAGATGGTAAAACCACATGGATTCACATCAAGAGTCTCGCCGGCGAAACATGCCGAATCCGAACCGATATGGAAAATCCGGTCGCCAGTGGAGCCCAGGGCATCACCATCACGCCGCGAGGGGGCGGCGAGTATGACATCAACCTCTCCAAGGAGCAGGAAGTGTCCCTCTTTCCTGCTGCGAATCCGGATGCCAAGCCGAGCGTCGCCCCAGTTCCGAGCCTTGATGGCAAAACCAACTGTTACGGCCTGCACTAATCCTAAAAAACAAAATGAGAAAACGACAAATCCTTAAAGCATATTTTCTGATGGCGCTCTCGTTGACTAGTGCCACATGTTTGGCATCCCAAACAACATTTTATGTCGCCTTGGACGGTAAGGATGAAAACCTTGGGACTTTGGAGAAACCTTTTGCCACGCTGGAGCGGGCGCGTGAGGCGGTTCGCCAACTAAAGCCATACCCCGGGGAGGGGGTGGCGGTCCGGGTGCGGGGTGGCGTTTACGAGCGCGAGAAGACATTTGTTTTGGGAGCGGAAGATTCGGGCGGCCCCGGCGCGCCGGTTGTCTACGGGACATTTGAAGGGGAGCAGGTGACACTGCTCGGGGGCAAACTCCTGCCGGCCGCCGCCTTCAAACCGGCGCGGCGTGAGTTCGTGGACCGGCTTGCCGACGAATCCGCCAAACGGCATGTTCTGGAGCTGGACTTGAAGGCTCTGGGGATCACGGACTACGGGAGCCTCCACGAACAACACGTGGTGGATTTCGGATCGTCAAGTGCCTACATCCCCGCCCCCATGGAGTTGTTCATCGATGGAAAAGCCATGACCCTGGCCCGCTGGCCAAACAGCAACCCGGCTCGCCCGCCCGCCAGTTTTGTCCAAACTGGAAAAATGCTTTTCACCGACGACGCGAAAAGCGGTCAGAAGCTATGCCACGGCCTCCAGTTCAAGGGCGTGAAAATCGTGAACGAGGACGGGGACGACATGGGGCTTGACCCGCTGCTGGTCGCAGACCGCCTCAACCGCTGGAAAAACTTGGATTTCATTCCGGACGGCTTTGCGGCCGGCGGCCTCATGCGCGGCTATGCCCATACCACGCGGCGGCTGGCCGCGCTCGATGCCGATGCCGGGACTGTCCGGTTTGCCTCGCCGGTTCCATTTCATGCCGGATACAAGCATCTCACTGTCGGAAATTTTTTCTTCCGCAACATTCCCCAGGAAATCGACCAGCCCGGCGAATACTACATCGACCGCCAGAACGGCGTGCTCTATCTTTATCCTCCGGTTGGCTTTTCAGCCAAGAGCCAAGTCGCGGTCTCCATGTTGGAGGATGTGCTGGTGGCGATCGAGGGAGCCTCGCACACGCGCTTGGAGGGATTGACACTGGAGGGGACGCGTTCGACAGCGGTCTTTATCGCCGACGGCGATGACAATATCGTGCTCAATGGCGTGATCCGGAACACCGGCCTGCTCGGCGTTCAGATCGGCATGGGTTATGATGCCAAAAACCGGAGCCTGCTCGCTCGATTGCCGGGAAGCCTCCGCCACGCACTCTGCACCGGCATGGAACGCCTGGGCTTGACCGATTTGGAAACCTGGGGACACCCCAGCGGCGGCACCGCGATGGAGGTTCGTGGGGGGCATGACAATGGCGTGGCGGGCTGCCGGATTTACGATACCGGGGCGGGCGGTGTCATCCTCGGCGGCGGGGATCGGAAGACGCTCACGCCTGCAAACAACTTTGTCCGCGACTCGGAAATCTTCCGCACCGACCGGCTCAGCCTGTTCTACGCCGAGGCGGTGCTGGTCCACGGGGTCGGGAATCGCGTCACGGGCAACTACCTGCATGATAGCCAGGGCGGGATTCTCTACATCCACGGGAATGACCATGTCATTGAATTCAACGAGATCACGCGCGCGATCCAGACCTCGCGGGACTGCGGCGCTGTCGAGATCCGGCAGAACCCCAGCCAGCTTGGAAACCGAATCGTCCACAACTACTTCCACGACCTCGGGCGACCGGGTTTCAATCCGCCGATCAACTGCATCTACCTGGACAACAGCGCCTCCGGCGTGGAGATCGCCGGGAATGTCTTTGTCCGGATCGCAACACGCACTGTGGATCCATTCCGCCGGGTGGTCATCTTTGTCAACTGCGGCTACGCCCACACCGTGACCAACAACCTGTTTGTTGACAACACCGGGGTTCTGCTTGAAGACGGCGAGGATTTGGCCTCCGCGCGCCGCACCTTTACGGCCCGTCGCTTCATGATGGAGACGGATGTGGACGTCACGCGCGAGCCATATCTGTCACGCTACCCGGAATTCGCCACGATTTACAAAGGGATCATGGCAGGCGACGAGGGAACCAAGCTTCATAGCCGGGTCTTCAATAATGTGCTGATTGGAAACGGAACCGATTTCGGGCCGGGGCGTTATCCTGCGGACAATCATCGCCGCGACAACCTCGTCATCAACCCCGGGGAATATCCCGGCTTTGTGGACGAGGCATCAGGCGATTACACCTTCCGGCCGGACTCTATGGTCTTCAAGCGACTTCCGACTTTTCAGGCCATCCCATTCGACAAGATGCGCCAGGCGCAGAAATGGCGGGAACAACCAGATCAAAAATAATCACCCACACACAAATGCTGGATGAGAGAAACTACCGAAAGCCAACAAACAAACATTACCAATGAAATCACTACTTAAACACCTCTTTGCCTTGGGATTTATTGCACAGCTAGCGGGCGTTCCGAGCCTCGCGGCAGAGGAACCATCCCATGTCTGGCTGAAAGAGACCTTTGAGGATGCTGGACCCGGCACGACTCCGGCCAACTGGTCGGTGGACCTGCCAGAGTTGATGACCGCGAGCATTGTGCCGAATCCCGAGGGCGGACAAGCCCTGTCGCTGGATAAGCCGGAGGCAAGCGACGGTTCGCCTTTGCTTTCCGGCCCGCTTCTCAGGGATGTGCCGGAAAGCGGGATTGTGTGCGTCAAGGCCAGTGTGATGGCCATGGACCAGAAGGCTGTCGGCTCGTTCTTGGTCCAGGCCCCCGGGGGTTTGAATAATGTCACCATGAACGTGGGGCGCAGCCCCGCGCTAATCAGCGAAAACGACGGTTTTATGCGCTTGCCGGTAAAGTTTGAACCACACCAATGGGTGGATTTGCTGTTCCGGATCGACCTGGATGCGAAGACCTACGATGCGTTTGTCAACGGCGAACCGGTCGCCAGCAAGGTCGGCTATGCAGATACTCGCACAGGGCGCAAGGCCTTTCAGATTCAATTTCTTGGCGTTAGCTCGTCCCAGGGGACATTCCTTCTGGATAATCTTGAGATTGTCGAAGGAGATGTCGCTCCCCCTGTTCTGCCTCCGGGAGACGCTTCCAAAGACAAGCAACAATGAAATCCAGTCTGATCAATCCCCCAATTCCCCCCATGAAAAAGTCTCTTATACTTCTCGCTGCCTTGTCGTTGGCACCCCTTGCCACCTCCCGTGCTGCCGAACCATTTGACGGTGAGAAGATCGAATATCCCCCGTTTGCGCTCCATTCGGTTCTCGTTGAAAAGGGATGGGTAATGGTCCTTTGCCCGGAAAAGCCGCTCCCGGGCAAGCCATGGGTGCTCGCTCCCACGTTTTATGACGTGAGGGTCAATCCTGTAACCAACATGACCCGCACCGAGTTGGAACTCGTCCGGCGGGGATTTCATGTGGTCTGCGCCTCTCCCGGCGTTCTCCTTGGCGCGCCCGATCCCACCAAGCGCTGGGATGTCGTCTATGAGGAGATGACATCCAAGTACGGTCTTTCCAAGCGCTGCGCGCTGATGGGGCTGAGCCGTGAAGGTCTTCCTGCCGCCCGCTGGGCAGCGGCCAACCCCGGCAAAGTCTCCTGCCTTTACCTGGACAAGGCGGTCTGCGACTTCAAGAGCTGGCCGGGAGGGAAGCTCGGCGTCGGAAAAGGGAGCCCGCAGGATTGGGAGACTCTCTTGAAGGTCTACAATTTCAAGAACGAGGCGGAGGCGCTGGCGTTCAAGGAAAACCCCGTGGATCTCGCCCCGAAGCTTGTCGCTGACAAGGTGGCCATCGTTTATGTGGCCGGAGAAAAGGACGATGTCGTGCCCTACGTGGAAAACGGCGCCCGCATGAAGGAGCAATATGAGAAGCTGGGAGGAACCTTCCAATTGATCATGCGCGAAGGGGAGGGACATCATCCGCACGGATTAAAGGATCCAGCCCCTGTTGTGGACTTCATCCAGCGTTATGCGCAGTAGCATCACAAAAGAGGTAGCAAGCGGAGGCACCGCCATGAAGAGCATTTTTCTCCTCGCCGCCCTGCTCTTGGCACCACTGGGTCAGCTATCCGCGGCCGAACCAAAACCCATTCCCGGAAATCCGAATCCCGAACGCGATGTGGAGCTTTCTGAAACCCTCCAGCTTCCCGAGTGCCACAGCATTGGCTGGGTGCGCGCCAACACGCAGGTCAAGGAGCAGAAGGGCTGGGACGGCAAGCTCGATGAGGCAACGTGGGGGACCCCCTCCGCAGCGCAGGTCGTCGAGCGGAATTGGGACTGGAAACTTGACGATAGCCAGTGGCGGCAGGCAGTGGCCGAAAAAGGCGAGGGAAAGAAGGAAGATGCCACTTTCGAGCTCTGGATGCCGGGCGACATCGGTTATGCCAAGGGGATCGTCGTGATCTCCAAACATGGTGCCGGCCGGAACCTTTTTGTGCACCCGGAACTACGCAAGCTGGCGCGTGAACTGCATCTGGCGCTCTTCACATTCGAAGGGAACGCGGTGCAGCGCGGGTTCTGGCCCCGCAGCCTGCTTTACGAACGGCTTGCGAACTTTGCGCGGAAATCAGGGCATCCAGAGTTGGCGAATGCCCCGTTGTTTTTGTTTGGCCACTCCAATGGCACCGGATTCTCCGCCATCTTTGCTGCGACAGAAAGCAAGAGGGTTTGGGCTTGGGTGTCCATGCGGCCTGGAACGGTTTTTCAAGTCTATCAACCGGGGGCCGCCCAAATCCCGGGGTTGGTCATTTTCGGTGAGGATGACCAGTTTTTTGCCAGACCGTCCAAAGCGGAAAGCCTGGCTGTCGTGCAGGCCATGCGCAGGAATTGCAGGGCGCTCTGGAACTGCGTAGTCGAGCCCAAGACCGGTCACTCGCCCGGTGAAGCCACTTGGCCGATTGTCTTCTCCTTCCTGCGAAAGACTTTTGCCGCCCGCGTTCCCGCCGACGCCGACCCGCGCCAAGGGCCGGTAACGCTCCTCGCTCTCCAGCAGGAAAACGGCTGGCTTGGCCAGAACTGGAACCCCGAAACCGGCGGTTATCAAACGCTGCCCATTGCCCCTTTCAGCCGCTTCACGGAGGACAAGTCCGCAGCCTCTTGGCTCCTCGATGCCGCTTACGCCGAGGAATGGCAAAAGTTTCAAGGCCTTCCGGCTCCCACCCTTGACTCGAGCCAGCGGCAGGCTGCCGCTCCGACCGCCGCCAAAGCGGCTGAAACGGTCGCGGATAATGGAAAGATCATGGCGCGGGTGGACCGGGATGACGCGATTTACCGGGTTGGCGAAAAGGCGGTCTTCACGGTTTCTCTGGCCAAGGGGGCTTCCCTGCCCGTCGAGCGTGTGCCATGGAGGCTTACGAACGATGGCACGAACGTCATCGGCACGGGAGTCGTGTCGCTCGCCAGCGGATCGGCCCAGGTTGAGGGCACCCTTGATGCCCCCGGCGTCCTGCGGCTGACGGTTGGACCGGTTGGCAATCCGGGGGAATCCGGCATCGGCGTGGCGGCTGCGGCGTTTGACCCCTTCAAGATTGAGACCACCGCCCGGCCGCCCGCCGATTTCGATGCCTTCTGGCAGTCTCAGAAAGAGCAGTTGGCCAAAATCCCTTTCGACGTCAAAATCGACAAAATCGATTCCGGAAAACCGGGGGTGGAAGCGTTCGATGTCAGCCTTTCGGTCGCCGCCAACCGGCGGGTCCATGGGTATCTGGCGCTGCCTTCGAACGGCACGAACCTGCCTGCGGTCATCAGCCTGCCCGGCGCAGGTGTTCGGTCAGCCTATCTTTCGAAGGCGACCGCCTGGGCCGCCCGCGGCTTCTTGGCGATGGATGTGAGCGTGAATGACCTGCCGAACGGCCAAAGCGATGAGTTCTACATCAAGGCGAGGAACAGCCCATGGAATAATACGTCCTTCGTCTTGAACAACTACCCCTTCATCGGTCTCGAAAGCCGTGAAAGCTACTACTTCCGTGAAGTGATCCTCGGCGTGCTCCGCGCGATCGACTTCCTCACCGCCCGATCGGAATGGAACCGCAAGACGCTGATTGTAACCGGAGCGAGCCAAGGCGGGGGGTTGTCTCTCATTGCCGCGAGCCTTGATTCCAGGGTTACCGCGGTGGCAGCCAATGTGCCCGCTTTGTGCGATCACAGCGGCATCACCTCCGGGCGGCCTTCGGGCTGGCCCGGTTTGGTCAGAACCAAGCCGGATGGCACACCGGAGGCGGATGCCCCTGCCATCCTGACCACAGCCGCCTACTACGATGCCTGCAACTTCGCCCGCTGGATCAAGGTTCCCGCCGTGGTGAGCGTCGGGCTCATCGACGCGTTGCCGCCGACCACCGGTCTGGCGGCCTACAATTTGCTCGCGGGCCCGAAGAAGATTCATCTGGCACCATTGAGCGGTCACTCGGGCAGTCCGCAATTTCCGCGCATGGTGGATCAGCTCGTCGAAGAGCAGATGGCCCTGGTGGGGCAACCTGGCCACCCATGAGGAAGAAATTTTTATGAACACAGAACACGACACTCAGGCAGATCGGGACCATCGCATGGCATGGTGGCGCGAGGCCACCTACGGCATGTTTATCCACTGGGGGCTTTACAGCATTCCAGGGCGGGGTGAATGGGTGATGAATCGCGAAAATATTCCTTTGGAGGAATATAGGAAACTCGCGGATGAGTTTCATCCGAACTACTACGACCCGCGCGAATGGGCGCGCTTGGCCAAGCAGGCCGGGATGAAGTATATGGTGCTCACGGCCAAGCACCACGACGGCTATTGTTTGTGGGATTCCAAGCTGACCGATTACACATCCACCAAGTCGGCTGCAGGGCGGGACTTCGTAAAGGATTATGTGGATGCCGTCCGTGCGGAGGGCTTGAAAGTCGGGCTCTATTTTTCGTTGGCGGATTGGCACCACCCCGACGGCGATAATCGCGGATTGACTGATCCCGATGCCCACAGGCGATTTGTCGATTTTGTTCATGGCCAGGTCCGTGAGTTGATGACCGACTACGGCAAGATCGATATTCTCTGGTATGATGTCCCGTGGCCTTACGGCGCAGAGGGTTGGCGCTCCGCCGAGTTGAATGGAATGGCCCGGCAACTCCAACCCCATATCATCATCAACAACCGTAGCAAAGTTGATGAAGACTTTGGAACTCCGGAAGGCCATGTTAAAGCTGACGAAAAGGGGAGGGATTGGGAGGCTTGCATGACCCTGAATGATAATTGGGGATTTCACAGATTCGATCAAAACTGGAAATCCCCGCGCGAAGTCATCAAGTTGCTCGCAGACTGCGCAAAAGGGCATGGAAACCTGCTTTTGAATGTCGGCCCGGACAGCGATGGTTTGATCCCTGCACCGTCGAGGATTATCCTACAGCAAGTTGGGGATTGGCTTCGGCGTAACGGAGAGGCCATTTACTCGACGGACCGGGCTGATGTTGGCTGGGGCAACTGGGGAATGATGACGGTTAAAGGAACGACCTTGTATCTGCTCATTGACAAGTGGGCCGGACGGGATTTTACGCTCGGGCGGGTCACGGGCACAGCCCGTTCCGCGCGTTTGCTGGCTACGGGAACGCAGGTGGCACTGAGGCAGGATGGCCCCCGTATTTTTTTAAGTAATCTTCCGGAAAACGCCCCGGATACCCCATACAGCGTTATTGCTGTGGAATTTGAAGAGGTGCCGCGACATTCCTCCGGTCCAAGCACGCTGAATCCGACGCATAGCTGGTTTGATCCGGAGGTGGGAATTGTCTGAGCGCGTGAATAGCCCCATAGCTACAGAACAGACTTTCTATGTCTCCAGCCGGGGTTCCGACAGCCATGCGGGGACAGCGCCGCAACCCTTTGCCACCTTGGCGCGGGCTCGCGAGGCCGTCCGCGCACTCGACAAGCGCCACCACCGTGGAGTCACCGTGTATTTGGAGGCGGGCATCCATCGCTTGACCGAGACACTGCGCTTCTACCCTCAAGATTCCGGGAGTCCCGCCTGCCCCGTCACTTACGCGGCCATGCCAGGCCAGACTGCTATCGTTTCAGGGATGCATCCGCTCTCCTGCAGGTGGGAGTTCTGGCGCGATGGCATTTGGCGATGTTCGGTTCCTGAAGCAGCCAGCGGACACCTGGATTTTTCGAGATTGTTTGTCAACGGCGTCCTCCAGGTTCGTGCCCGCTATCCCAACTATGATCCGGCGGGGGACAAAACCCCCGGATTCTCGGGCCATTGCTACGCCGGCAGCAGCTACAGCAAGCCCGGCCACTGCTACCCGGCCGCCCTGACTCCCTGGCCGGAGAATCGCGAACTGTTCTACGACCCCGGCACTTTTTCGGCCAAGCCGTGGGCACATCCGGAGGACGGGGTGCTGCATGTCTTCGCTGCGAACTACTGGGGCAACATGCAATTCCAGATCGCGGGCCGGGACGATTCCGCCGGAAAGCTGCTGCTGGGCTGCGGTGGTTGGCAGATGAATGCAATCTACCAAGGCCAAGGCGCCACCGGGATCGATCGGCGCTCGGCTTTCTATGTCGAGAATATCTTCGAGGAGCTTGATGCTCCCCGCGAGTGGTATCTGGACAAGCGCGAAGGCTGGCTCTACATGATGCCGGAGCCGGGGGTCGATCTCCAGACGGCCGCAGTCGAGGCACCAACCTTACAGTGTCTCATCCAGTTGCGCGGCGACACCAAGGAACCGGTCAGGCACATTCACTTCGAGGGCATCCATTTCACCGGCAGCGATGTGACATATCTGGAGCCCTACGAGGTGCCTTCCCTGGGCGACTGGTCGATCCATCGCGGCGGAGCGGTGTTTTTCGAGAATGCGGAAGACTGCGAACTCTGCAATTGCGAATTCAGCGGGCTTGGCGGAAACGCTGTGTTCGTCAACCATCGTGCCTGCGGGATTCGCATCTCCGGCTGCCACTTCCAGGATATCGGCGAGAGTGCCATCTGTCTGGTCGGCAAGAGCCATCTCGACCCAGCGGGAAAATACCATTGTCCCCATTGCGGCGCGGAGCATCAGTGGTGTTGGGGGCATGCCTCCTCCGAAATCCCTTCCGATTGTCTCATCGAAAACAACATCATTCGCGGCATTGGCCTTTACGGCAAGCAAACTGCGGGAATTTTCCTTTCCCTCAGTAGCCGCATCACCATGAGGGCCAATCATATTTTCAACACGCCTAGGGCGGCGATCTGCATCAATGACGGCTTCCACGGCGGCCACCTTGTTGAGGACAATGACATCCACGATACGGTGTTGGAAACCGGCGACCACGGCCCGTTCAACTCCTGGGGGCGCGAACCGTTCTGGTGCCATGCCCAATCGCATGGTCCGGCTTCACATCCGGCCGGCGATGTGCTGCGCGATGCTCGCGAAACCACCATCATTCGCCACAACCGCTTCCGCGACCACGGCGGCTGGGGCATCGACCTCGATGATGGCTCGTCCAATTATCACGTTTACGACAACCTTTGCATCGGCATTTCAGTCAAATTGCGCGAGGGAGATTTTCGATTGGTGGAAAATAACATTTTCATCCACCCCGCCAATCCGCCCGGGGCCCACTGCGGTTTTGAAAACAACCGCGATGTGTTCCGGCGCAATATTGTCCTCATTCGCTCGGGAGCCGAGAATCGTGAAGGGGATGTCAACTTCAGCAACGATGATTCGGCCGGCTCGGTCGTCAGTTTGATCCTGCCCCCGGCAAAAGGGCACTGGTTCAAAGAGTGGAACTACAATCTTTACTTCAGCGATTTGGGAGTTTTTCGGGCCAATGTGTGCCACTACAGCGAGGGGAAGCGAATCTGCCGTGTCTATGGATTGTCGGATTGGCAGATGCTCGGCCTCGATGAGAACTCCCTCTATGCCGATCCGCTCTTTATGGATGTTGACGGAGGCGATTTCCGGTTGAGCAACGACTCTCCGGCGATTGCACTGGGATTCAAACCTTTTGAGATCAGAAAATTCGGCCCGCAGCAAGAGCAGACGCAGAGTCGAGAAAATCACCTGTCATGACTGAACTCACACAAACCCTTCATGCCTATCGTAGAGAGTCGAAAGCGGAGTTGGATTCGCCAACCATTCAGTCTGCCATGGATTCGCTCTCCTCGGCGGGTGGTGGCAAAGTGGTTCTCACGCCGGGAACCTACCGATGTGGCACCCTGTTTTTAAGAAGCAATGTCACACTGCACCTTGAGGAAGGAGCGATCATTGTGGGCAGCGGTAACCTGGCCGACTACCCCATGCCTGCAGAGCCCTTCATCGATGCCATCGGCGATATCCGGGGCTGCGCCCTTCTGGTCGCCGAAAGGGCCACCCATCTTTCGCTCACCGGACAGGGGGTGGTCGATGGCAATGGCGGTGCATTTCCCATTGGAAGTCCAGACCACAAGCAGCGTCCTTTCCTTTGCCGCATAGCCTATTGCAAAAAAATCCAAATCAGCGGCGTCACCCTGCGCGGATCTGCCGCATGGACATGCCATTTGCTGGGCTGCGAAGAGGTCGTGATCGAGGATATTCACATAGACAGCCGCATTAACGAAAACAACGATGGCATCGATGTGGACAGTTGCCGCCATGTCACGATCCGGAACTCCTTTATCGCCAGCGACGACGATGCCATTTGCCTGAAGGCCACTCTCCCGGAACCTTGCGAGGATGTCCGGATATCCGGCTGCACACTGATCACCGAGTGCAGCGCCTTGAAGCTCGGAACCGAATCCTATGGCGATATCCGCCGGGTGACCATGCTCGACTGCCGCATCCCCTATGCCGGCACGGGTGCCATCAAGTTGCTTTCCTCAGATGGCGGTGTCTTCGAGGATGTGGAAATCCGGGGCATCGACATCGAGCGGGCCACCGGGCCGGTCTTCCTGCGCTTGGGACACCGCGGCCGCACCTATGTGCACGGGGCTGAGGCCAAAGGTCCCGGGAAATTGAGGCGCGTGCGCTTTGCCAATATCCGGGCCCGCACCTTCGTGCCACCCAAGGACATCGTGCAACCGTTCACGGAAGAGATCATGCCGTCCCGCGCTTTTTCCGGTGTCTTTCTGACGGGTTTGCCGGGGCATCCGATCGAGGAGGTTACCTTCGAGAATGTAACGATCGAGTTCTCTGGAGGCGGACAACCGGAGGACGCAGGCCGGACGCTTCCGGAAGAACCAGCCATGTATCCCGAACTCTTTTACTTCGGTGCCCTGCCAGCCGCGGGATTCTATGTGCGCCACGCCCGATCCATCCGCTTTGCCAAAACGACTGGATCGCTGCAACAACCCGATCCTCGTCCCCTGTTCGCCTATGACGATGTCGAGGATGTCGTTGAAGCCGAAAGTTGATCCCTCATGATTTCTCCACCCCCTGAAACGAAGGCGGCTCACAAGCAATACCACTTGGGCAGCCTGTCCTATTCCCGCAGCCGGCTGATTTCCCTATTCTCTTGGCTGCTCTGGGGGGATTTTTGCGCCAACCTGATGGAGACGGTGATTCCGAACGTGATCCCTTTGCGGCTCAGGAACCTGGGTTGTTCGTCAACGCTCATTTCCATTTTCCTGACCAGCGTGCCTTGTCTCGTCCTGCTGTTTTGGAATCCGATTATCGCGACTTGGAGCGACCGGCACCGGAGCCGATGGGGGCGGCGCATCCCGTTTCTGCTTGGCGGCACCCCGTTTATGGTCCTGACACTTGTCGGTCTCGGCTTCTCCGACCCGCTCGGCCAGTTGATCAGCGGCCTCGCCGGCGGAGCCTTCTCTCCGGGAACCGCCAGCATCGGCATCATTGCCGCGTTGCTGCTTGTGTTCCACATGTGCAACTCTTTTGTGTTCTGGCCTTACAACATGCTGATCAACGATGTCGTGCCACGTGAGGTGCTCGGGCGCTTCTCGATGTTGTTTCGCATCGTCAGCACCCTCGCCGTCGCGGCATTCAGCTTCCTGGCGTTCCCGCACGCCGAGACCCATTACTCGCAGATTTTCCTCGGGGCCGCCCTGCTCTTTGGCGTGGCCTATCCCATGATGTGCTTTAAAGTGAAGGAGGGTTCCTATCCGCCGCCGGAGCAGACCCCCGATGGTTGGCGCTCTCATGCCACCGTCTATTTTCGCGAATGTTTCGGGCACCCGTTCTATTGGCATCTGTTCCTGGGCACTGCCTTCATTACCGTGGGCGGCGCATCCACCCCGTTCATCCTGCTGATGAACTTGAGCTTGGGGCTTGATTTGAAACAGATCGGCTGGATCGCGGGTGGTGCGGGTCTTCTTTCCTTGCCCGTCTTTTTCGCCGCCGGCCTGTTTGTGGACCGATGGAACCTTGTCAGAATGTTTTATCGCGGCAGGGTCATCCAAACGGTCATATCGGCTGGATTCATGGTGTATCTGGTTGTTGAATTGAGCGTCCGTCAGGTGCTGGTCCTCACCGTTTCGCTCAATCTCGTACTGCTGATTATCACCGCGGTCATGCTCGTTGCCATGGTGCCGATGAACATGATGCTGCTGCCGCGCGACCGCTATGGCCAATTCGCTTCAGCCCTCAGCCTGGTGGTCGGTGCGGCGGGCGTTTTGGGTGGACTGCTCATGGGCGGCTTCATGGATGCCATGCGCTGGCTGCATGATGGCAGCGATTTCGCCTATCGTTATGCACCGGTCTGGATGACCGTTTTCTACGCGCTCGGCACCTACCATCAATACCGCGTCTATCGCTATGTTCGAGACACCCACGGCGACAGCTTGGCCGGGTTTGTCCCGCCCGACACTTCCATGGGGAAAATGGCCACTGATCCCAGGGGCAGCAACGACAACGATCCAGCATCAAACTCATTAAAAACCGGCTGAAGACGATATGAAAAAGCAACTTTTTGTTCTGGGCGACAGCATTTCCATGCACTACGGGCCGTTTCTGGAGACATTTGTCGCCGACCGGTTCACCTGCACCCGCAAAGGTGAGAAAAACGCCGATCCCGGCGATCTCAATCTCGGCAATGATATCAATGGCGGCGACTCGGCACTTGTCCGAAAATACCTCGATGCCAGAATCGCCCGAGGATTCAAGCCTGACCTGTTGCTTCTGAATTGCGGCTTGCATGACATCAAGACCGACCCCGCGAGTGGAGCCAAACAGGTGTCGATTATCCCATATGAGGAAAATCTCATGGCCATTTCCCGCTTGCTCCAAATGGCAGGCATCCAGACGGTTTGGGTTCGGACCACTCCCGTGGATGAAACCATCCATAACCGTATCGTAGATGCCTTCTGGCGCTTCGATCAGGATGTCGGAGCTTACAACGCCGTCGCGGATGCTGTTTTCATCGCTGCCGGAACTCCAATGATCGACCTATACGGATTCACCAAGGCCCTGGGTGGCCATCCATTTTGCGATCATGTCCATTTCACGGAAGAGGTCCGCCGCCTACAGGCTGCTTTCATCGCCGGGCATCTCCTTGCGGGATGAAGCGATCACGCGTCGGTGGTCGGGAAGTGGCCGTCGGGCATTCCGATCAAGGGATCGGCATGCGCGGAACCATAGAATCCGCAGCGGCCTGAAACCCATCCAGGTTTCTCCATTTCTATTCCGTGCAAGGTCCGAAGAGAGCTTTTCCCGACGCAAACATCCCTTCTTACGCAAAGCCTTCTTGCCGCCCTCCGGTGCCCAGCACGGCTGGTTCTTTTGCTGGCAGAAAGCCGCGAACGGGAGGACGCGCGTGCCGGTGTCATGGAATGAGAGATTTTGGATATACCGGAAAATACTCATGAGCGCTTTCGGGTCCAAATATGCTGGCGACACACGCCTTCACCGCCGTCACGGCACGCGGCTGCCGCGGAAGGTCGAGGGGGGTGAGCCGAAGTGCCTGCGGAAGACGCGCGAGAAGTAGAGCGGGTTTTCGTAACCGGCCAGGCCGGCCACTTCCTTGACGCTCAGGCGTCCGTCACCCAGCAACCGGCGGGCCTCGTCCAGGCGTCTGCTTTCCATATAGTCAAAAGGCGTGACCGCCATCTCGCGCTTGAAGAGGCGGTGGAAGTAGTTGGCCGCCATGCGGGCTTGGCGCGCAACGATCGCGAGAGGCGGGTTTGAGCGGTAGTTCGCATCCATGAAGTCGATGGCCGGCTTCAACCGCTCCATCCCGCCGGGGTCGGACTCACCCGCCACTTCCGGGCAATTTTGCAGAAGGTCGGCGACCAGATACATCAGGATGGCCTCCAGACGGCAGACGAGATCCAATGGCGGGTCGGGCCGGAGGCGGTTCCTGTCGCTTCCGGGATTCTCGAACACTTCGCTCACGCGGAAAAAATCCCGCGCCAGCCAGCGCAGGTCCTTCAGCGGCCACGCGACCACCTCCCGGATGCGGTGCAACCGGCGGTGGAGGTAGAACGACTCCGGGGTGAAATGCACCCAATGGACGAGCATTTCCCGTTCGCACGACTGGCGGACGAGATGAAACCCAGGTATGAAATACAATCGGTCTGGCAGGATCGTGTATATTCCGGCAGACGTTTCGATTTTCGCCGAACCGGACTCCGGAAGGTAACATTTGTAGCAATGGTCCAACCGGTCGGAGGCTTTGCTCCAAGAAGGGCTTGTCCGGTGGATGCCGCCGGCCAAAAGGTTCAGGCTGAAGTTCTCAATCATGTTCAGGGAGATAAAGATAGTTAAGATCGTGCATAATATTGTCAAGAACCTCCATTTACGGATGCGAGCCATCGGGCAAGAATTTACTCACACCCCAATTCAATCGCTGGCGTGATGCCGCGAATCCTGGGCGACAACTTCAAACCTGCATCCCACCTATGAATCCATCTACCATGACCCGTCCCGCGATGTCCTCGCGCATTGCCTCGATCAGCCGGCGGCGGACCGCCCTGAATATTGAGCACAAGCGCGACCTCTACTGCGACAACGCGGAATTCCTTGTTTACCACTGGTCGGGAAAATCCGAGGCGTTTGCCCCGGCGACCGGCGAGCAGGCATCCAGCGACCGGATCAACATCGGCGACCACAACTGCCGGGTGGATACCGGCGAGCCGTTCCCGTATGTCGCCGCGATGCCATCGAAGAAGCTGGGGCACGAAAACACCGCGGAAAATTGGGCGCGCGACTACCGGTTTTTCATCACCCACAGCCCGGCGGTCATCGACCCGTGCGAACGGATCGTGGGGGACTTCCACTGGCAGCTCGATGAAGCCCGGACCTTTCGCTACCCAGAGGAGGTTCATGCGCTCGGCTACGCAGCGCGACAACTCGGGGCGGGCGGCATCAGTTTCACCCACACTTGTCCGGACCTGAGCATCGGCCTGAAGCTCGGCTGGGGAGGGCTGCTGGCCAAGGTTCGCGCCAACCGGCGGAAGTTCGAGGAGTTTGGCAACGAGGAAAGCGCGGCGTATCTGAGTGCGGCAGAGGATGTCGCTCTCGGTGTGATCGCCTACATCCGCAGCTATGCAGCCAAGGCGGGCGAGATGGCCGCCGCCGAAGCCGATCCTGAAACGTGCGGGATCTACAAGGAAGTGGCGGCGGTGTGCGGGAACATCAGTGAAAAGGCTCCTCAGACGCTCCACGAAGCGATCCAATGGATCCAGTTCTTTCAAATTGCCGAGCGCATGCACGGGCATGGCAATGGCTACGGGCGGCTCGACTTGTTGCTCCAGCCGTTCCTCGATGCGGATCTTGCCGCCGGGCGCATAACGCGCGACGAAGCCCGCGACCTGGTCGGTGAGTTGTTCATGCGCTACGGGAACTATTTCTCCCTTGGCGGGCGCGACAGGCACATGGCCGACGCCACAAGCGAGACGAGCTGGGTTTGCCTTGAGGCGTTCGACATGGTGGGCGGCTACAACCACCTGGGTGTCATGTGGCACGAGGACATCGATCCCGCATTTTGGAATTATGCGTGCGATGTGGTCGCTCGTCACGGGGCGGGATGTCCCACCCTGCTCAACTACGAGATGTTCCGCGCCAGCGAGCTGCGCTCGGGATACCCCGAGGAGGATGCGTGGAATGTCTCCTACAGCGGCTGCCAGTGGTATTGCTCGCCGGGGAACGAATACAGCGACCACGATGTGAACTGCCTTGTGCTGGTTCAGCCGATGCAGCGCGCGATCGACCTTGCCGTCGAGGCCGGCGCGGTGGATTTCGAAGCGCTTTGGAAAATCTACGAGCACGAGGTGGACCGCACCGCCAACGTGCTCCGGGATTTCAAAAATGCCACCTACCTCTGGCAGCCGAAAGTCTGGCCGGAAATGGTGACCTCGTTCTGCGCGCACGGCCCGATGGACAAGGGCCGCGACATCACTGACAGCCGCTCGGTCAACAACGCGTTCACGTCGGTCAACGTGCTCGCTGTGCCCAACGTGTCGGACTCGCTCTTCGCGATCCAGGAACTCGTCTTTGCGACGAAGAAATACACATTGGCCGAAGTCCGCGACGCCGTCGCCTCCGACTGGGCCGGCCGCGAGGCGATGCGCCAGGAGTTCCTGAATGCGCCGAAGTTCGGCAACGACCATGACGGTGCGGATGCGATGGCCGTGCGGGTGAGCGAGCAGGTGCGCGAGGTGCTCGAAAGCAAGCGGAACAACAAGGGGTTCTGCTTCCGGCCCTCGCTCTTCCAGTTCATGGGGCATACGTATGCCGGCCCGATGCTGGGGGCCACGCCTGATGGACGCAAACGGCGCGAGCCGGTCGCCCACGGGATGAACCCGATGCACGGGCGCAACCACGAAGGAATGACCGCCACGATCCGCTCGTTCTGCAAACTCGATTTCACCAAATACCAGGGCGGGTCGCTCCAGATCGAGCTTCAGCCGACCTTCTTTCCGAAGGAGAGCAGGCGCGGCGATCTCGTCGAGCCATTCGCGACCTCGTTTTTCCAGATGGGCGGCGTTCAGATCAATCTCAACGTGCTTTCGATGGAAAAACTGCGCGCGGCAATGGAGGAACCCGAGCTGCCCGAGCATCAGGAAATCGTGGTGAAGGTGACCGGTTATTCCGCCCACTTTGTCGTCATGGACCGGAAGTTCCAGGAGGAGTTCGTCGAGCGGGTCAACTACCAGAAACTCTGAGCCCCGTGACACCCCCCGGCCTGATCTTTGCGATCCACCGTCTTTCGACCGACGACGGGCCCGGGCTGCGCAACACCATTTTTCTCAAAGGCTGCGGGCTGCGCTGCGCCTGGTGCCACAACCCGGAGAGCATCTCTCCCCAACAGGAAATCTGGTGGATCGAGAGGAAATGCATCGGGGCGCGGGACTGCATCCGGGTCTGCCCGGAGGATGCCCTCGAAATGACGGAGCAAGGGATCGGGATCGACCGGGACCGGTGCACGGCCTGCGGGCTCTGCGTGGAGGCCTGCCCGAGCCGGGCATTCGAGATGATCGGGAAAACGTGGTCGGTCGAGGCCTTGCTGGCCGAAGCGCTCAAGGAGCGCATTTTCTTCAAAAACTCGGGCGGCGGGGTCACACTTTCCGGCGGCGAGCCCTGCCTTCAGCCGGAGTTTGCCGCGGAGTTTTTCGAGGCTTGCCGGCGTGAAGGCATCCACACCGCCTTGGACACCTGCGGGTTCCCCCGCTGGGAGGCGGTTGAGTCCGTGCTTCAGCACACCGATCTTGTGCTCTACGACCTGAAAGAAATGAATCCTGCGCGCCACGTGGAGTTCACCGGCGGCTCCAATGAGCGAATCCTTTCCAATCTGCTCCGGCTCCGCGATTTTGTGCGCGGGGACGGCACGCGCCCGTCCATTTGGATCCGCACCCCGCTCGTGCCGGATCACACTGCCACGGAAGAAAACATCTCGGCCATCGCACACTTCCTCAACGGGCACCTCGGCGAGCGGGTCGAGCGCTGGGACCTCTGCGCGTTCAACAACACCTGCGGGGCTAAATACGAAAAGCTCGGGCGGCGGTGGGCGTTTGACGGAGAGCCGCTGCTCGCCCGCGATACCGGCCAACACCTCCTCCAAACCGCGCGGCGCGGCCTGAACCGCCCCGTTCACCTGACCGGTTTGGTCTAAACAATCGCCATGTCCTTCGACCCCTCAAACCTCCTTCAGGCCTGGCCGCTGCCGGCCCGACCCCGTCCGATCGTGATTATCGGTGCGGGCGACATCGTGCGGGACGCCCACCTCCCGGGCTATGCCAAAGTCGGACTGCCAGTGGCAGGGATCTACGACATCGATGGCGCGGCAGCCGAGGCCCGGAAATGCGAGTTCGGGCTGGGGCGGGTGTTCGGGTCGATGGAGGAAGCGGTCGCAGTTCCCGGTGCCGTGTTCGATGTGGCCACACCCCCCAAAGCCCATGAGACGGTTCTCGGGCAGCTCCCGGACGGCGCTCCGGTCATTTTGCAAAAGCCCATGGGCCGGACGCTCGAAAGTGCCGCACGCATACGCGATCTTTGCGGGCTCAAGAAACTCACTGCGGCCGTCAATTTCCAGCTCCGCTTCGCTGCGCACATGCTGGCGGTGCGCGACCTTTTCCAGCAGGGGGAGATGGGTGACATCGTCGAGGTGGAAGCCCGGCTCAACCTGCAGACCCCTTGGGACGCATTCCCATTCCTCCTCGAGGAAAAGCGGGTGGAGATCCTGATTCACACGATTCACTATCTCGACCTGATCCGATCCTTTTTTGGCAACCCGCACCGGGTCTATGCCCGGACGGTGAAACACCCGAAATTTCCGGATCTGGCGAGCACGCGATCAAGCATCATTCTCGACTACGGCGACATGGTCCGGTGCTGCCTTTCGATCAACCACTGCCATCCCTTCGGCACCGAGCAGGCCGCCGCAACCCTCAGGATCGAGGGAACCGATGGCTGCGCCGTGGTCACGCTCGGGCTGCTGCTGGATTATCCACGCGGCCAACCCGACCGCCTCGATGTTTTCCCCCGCTCGATCGGACGCTGGCTCAACGTGCCGCTGTCGGGCGGATGGTTTCCCGACGGGTTTATCGGGACGATGTCGAACCTCCAGCGTTTCGCCTCCGGCGAGGATGCCTCGCTGGTGTCACCGGTCGCGGACGCCTACGAGACCATGCGCGTTGTCGAGGCCTGCTATGCAGCCGACGGGCACGGGGGGATTTTACTGGATACCATCACATGACAACAAACTTCAACGATGACTACGGCGATCGCCTCGAAAAGTGCTACTCGGGGGCGGTCTATGACGTCCTGCGTTCCATGGGGCTGCCTGATCAGATTTTGCCCAGAACAATCCGCCCGCTGGACCCCACGCGTCCGCTGGCCGGGAGGATCTTCACCGTGAGCGGGCACGCCGACTTCCAGGTGGATGGACACACCACCCTGCTCGAATGGACCAAAATGCTCTCCCGCGCACCGAAGGGCAGCGTCGTGGTCTGCCAACCGAACGACGACACCCTTGCCCATATGGGCGAACTTTCCGCCGAGACATTCGTTTACAAAGGCGTCCGCGGCTACCTTTGCGATGGCGGTTGCCGCGACACCGTCCGGATCCTTGAAACCGGGCTGCGCGTCTGGTTCCGCTACCACACACCCCGTGATGTCGTCGGGCGCTGGGTGCCGGACCGGTTCGAGGAGCCGATTGTGATTGGCGGTGTCGCCATCCGGAACGGCGATTATCTCATGGCCGACCGGGATGGAGCTCTGGTGATCCCCCGGGAAAACATCGCCGAAGTCACCGACAGGGTCGAGGAGGTCCTGCGGACGGAAAACAAGGTGCGGACCGCCATCCTCCAAGGAGTCGACCCGGTTGAGGCCTACCTCACGCACAGGAAATTCTAATCCCATGAACCACACGATCCGGCTCCATTCCGATGACAACATCGTCGTGCTGGCACGTTCCGTGAAGGAGGGCGAAGTGATCGGCATCGACGGTGCGCACCACCCGGTGCGGGCCTCGCTCGGGCTTGGCCACAAGGTTGCGTCGCGCAGGATCGCAGCGGGAGAAATCATCCTGAAATACGGGGTTCCCATCGGATCGGCCACTTCCGTGATCGAACCCGGGGATCACGTCCACCTCCACAATATGAAAAGCGATTACCTGCCCACCTACACGCTTGAGGAGGGCCGCGCCTTCCGCACAACGCCATGAGTCCCCGGCAAATCATCTCGCCGTCGGCATTCCTGCGTCCGGACGGACGCAAGGGGATTCGGAATCATGTTCTCGTGGTCTATCTTGTTGAATGCGCCCACCACGTTTCGCGGGAGATCCAGGTGCCTTACAGGGAACGCGGTGTCCATCTGATCGGTTTCGGCGGCTGCTATCCGAACGACTACTCGTTCCGGATGCTGGCAAGCCTCTGCACCCACCCGAACGTCGGGGCCACGCTGCTGGTCTCGCTGGGATGCGAGGGGTTCAACCGGCACGGCTTGGCCGCGGCCGTCGTGGCGAGCGGACGCCCGTGCGAAGTCCTCGTCATCCAGGAGACAGGCGGGACAAAGGAAACGATCCGCCGCGGGCGCGAGTGGGTCGGGCAGGCGATCGACCGCCTTGCCTCCACCCCCCGTGCGCCAATGACAATCGACGAACTGGTTGTCGGAACCGTCTGCGGGGGCAGCGATGGAACCAGCGGAATCACGGCCAATCCGGGCATCGGGCGGGCGTTTGACCGGCTGGTGAGGGATGGCGCGCGCTGCGTCTTCGAGGAAACCGGCGAACTCATCGGGTGCGAGCAGATCATGGTTCCGCGGACCATTACTCCGGAACTCGGCATCGCCCTCGATGCCTCTGTGGCCAAGGCGGCCCGCTACTACGCCACCCTCGGCCACGGCAGCTTCGCTCCCGGCAATGCGGATGGCGGGCTCACGACCCAGGAGGAAAAAAGCATGGGCGCCTATTCCAAGAGCGGTTCCTCGCCGATCTCGGGCCTCCTGAAACCGGGGGACGTGCCCCGGGCGCCCGGGCTTTACCTCCTCGATGTGGTCCCCGACGGCGAGGTCCGCTTCGGATTTCCCAATATCAATGACAACGCCGAAATCGCGGAGCTGATCGCCTGCGGTTCACACATCATCCTCTTTTCCACCGGCCGTGGATCGGTCGTGGGCTCCGCGATTTCTCCCGTCATCAAGGTCTGCGCAAATCCTGAAACTTTCCGGCACCTTCCGGACGACATGGACATCAACGCCGGCCGCATCCTCGAAGGTCTCGACGACCTCGATGCAGTCGGAGAGGAGATCGTCGCTGCCATCCATCATGTTGCGGACGGCCGGCAAACCGCCTCGGAATCCCTGGGCCATCAGGAATTTGTCCTCGGATACAAAACCTTCGATCCCACCCCGCCCGCCTGTCACCCGTCCTTTGAGCAACCCCGCTGAGCCGGCGGGCGGACAAGCCGGGGGAAATGCTTCGCGGCCGGCCGGTTGGGGGCTTCATTGTTGGATGCCGGAACCGCCGTTGGTCAGCCCTTTGAATCCCGGCGTGCGGAATCACCTTGCGGAAGAATCCCTGTGGCTGTGCTGCGATAGGTGCCCGGGGATTGGCGGAAATGCTTTCTGAAAGCGGTGGCGAAGTATTGGCTCGAGTGGAACCCGGAGGCGAAGGCGATGTCTGTGATGGTGCGGTGCCGATCATGCCGCAGCGCGTGCGCGGCCTGTTCGAGGCGGCATTGGTTGAGGTATTCGACGGCCCCGGAGTTCACCACCTCCCGGCAGTATTTGCTGAAGGCCGTGATCCCCAGTCCGCACTCGCGGGCCATCTGCTCCAGCGTCCAGTCCCGGCTGCTGCTGGCGGCGTTCCCGGCCAGATCGCGCAGGAACAACTCGACCGTGCGCCGCCGCGAGGTCAGTTGCGGGTTGTGTTGGGTTTGCTGCTCGCAGAGCGCAACGAGCACGGCAAGAAAAAGCCGGTTCAGAAGGGTGATCATGCGGGATTCGAGGTGGGGGGCGGGCCACCGGGCGATGGATTCCATCAGCCCGCGAAAGGCCCCGGCGACCTCGGGCGAAGCCTCCCAGACCGGGCTCTCGTTGTGGCGGAGCTTGCGCGTCAGTTCCTCCCGGTCGGCGTCGGTCAACGTCAGCCATCGCGGCCAATGCCATTCCTGGTTTGGCCGCCGCACCCCGACGTCCAGGATGAGCCAGTGGAGCTTTCCGGGTCCGATGTGGGGGGCGCCGAGCTTGTGCAACTGCCACGGGCGCGTGATCGTGAAATGACCGGGCCGGAGTTCATAATTCTTCGCCTCGACGGAGAAGTCCATCCTGCCGGTTTCGAGAAACGCAATCTCGAGACCCTCGTTGCGGTGGGGGTCGAGCCCCCAGTCCTGTGCACCCGCGCCGCTCCAGAACCCGATGCTGTTGATGCCGGGCAACTGGTCCCGGCGGAGCTCGACGCCGGGATAATGCCCCTTTGTGAGTGCGACAAGCCGGATCTTCCCGTCGCGCACAGCGGCGGACTGCGGGCCACATGAATCCACCCGCATGCGCGCCATGCCGGAGCGGTAGATCGGTGCAAGGCGGGATGGCATGGATGTTCAATATCCTTCGCCGCACGGATTCGCAAGACGGGAGACAAGGCGGCCTGCTACGTTGCCCAATCTTCAACTCACAAATTGAGATGTCCTCCCACCCAAACCCCATGAAGCTGCGCCTGCAGGATAAAACCGCCCTGGTCACCGGCGGTGCGGCCGGGATCGGCGCGGCAATCGTCCGGCGATTTGTCGCCGAGGGAGCGCGGGTGCTGGTGGGCGACCGCGACCAGCCGCACGGTCAGGCCCTGTGTGCGGAGATCGGAGAGGCGGCCAGATTCCGCGGACTGGATGTTTCGGATGCCGGTTCGTTCGCGGATGCCATCGAGGATGCGGTGGGGCGTTGGGGGCGGCTGGACATCCTTGTCAACAACGCGGGCATCGCCCTTCCGGCCGCAGCGGTGCAGGATACCGGGATCGAGGAATTCGAACAGTTGGTGGATGTCAACCTGCGCAGCGTATTCCTCGGCTGCAAGCTCGCCTATCCGCATTTGAAAGCCGCCCGCGGCTGCGTGCTCAACATCTCGAGCATGGCGGGCGTGACCGGGCAGGAAAGCCATGCGGTTTACGGGGCGACCAAGGGCGCGATCAACGCGCTCACGAAATGCGCCGCAGTGGATTGGGGACGCGATGGCATCCGCATCAATGCGCTCTGCCCGGCCGGCGTTTGGACCGACACGCTGAGGGCCTGGATGAAGACCCGGCCGGACTCGGAGGGTGTCGAACAATATCTCCGCGAGATCCATGCGCTCGGGTATTGCGCCGAGCCGGAGGAGATCGCTTCGTCCGCCGCTTTTCTGTGCAGCGCCGAAGCCAGCTTCATCACCGGCTGCATCCTCCCGGTCAGCGGCGGCAGCGAATGCGGCTACAACATCCATGCCCCCGTCGCCCTCGCCGATCCCCATTGAAAAATCATCAAATACACACCATGAACTCCCGCGAACGCATCCTCGCCGCCATCAACCACCAGGAACCCGACCGCGTGCCGGTCGATCTCAGCTCCACGCCGAGTTCCGGAATTTCTGCCATCGCCTACGGCAACTTGAAACGCCACCTCGGCATCACCTCCGGCCACAACCGCGTCTATGATGTCGTCCAGCAACTCGCGCAGCCCGAGGATGACATCCTTAAACGCTTCGGGATCGATGTCGTGGACATCGCGCGCACCTTTGATACGGCGGATTCCGACTGGTATGATGTCACGCTTTTTGACGGCAGCCCGGCCCAATACCCGCAGTGGTTCCACCCCGTGGCAACACCCGACGGCGGCTGGCGCTCTTATGCGCCGGACGGCACCGAGATCGCGATGCAGCTGAAGGGCATGAATTTTTACGACCAGACGTGCTTCCCGTGGCTGGACGACTATCCCGCCAACCTCAGCGGGCTGGCGGAAGCGATGGGCAAGGTCCACTGGGCCGCGCTGGCTCACAGTCCCTGGGACCATGCGGGCGACGCGGGGTTCTGGGAAACCCTCCGCGCTAATGCGATCGCGCTGCGGGCGTCCACCGACCGCGCGATCATGGTCGTCGTCGGGTGCAACCTTTTTGAATGGGGGACGTTCCTGCGCCGGATGGATAATTTCCTGATGGACCTGCTGGCCGAACCGGAAAATGTCGAAGGTCTTCTCGACGCGCTGATGGAGGTCCACCTGGCAACCCTCGACAAGGTTTGCCGCGCCGTCGGCGATGTCGCGGATGTGGTCCGCTTCGGCGATGATCTCGGAACCGACACCGGGCCGTTCATGGCGCCCGCTACCTACCGCGAGTTCTTCAAGCCCCGCCACACGCAGCTTTGCGACTACGTCCACAAGCACTCGGGGATGAAAACTTTCCTCCATTCGTGCGGGTCGATCTACTCTCTGTTGCCCGACCTCATCGAATGCGGGTTCGATGTGATCAACCCGGTGCAGACGGCATGTTATCAGATGGAGCCGGAACGCTTGAAGGCGGAGTTCGGCAGGGACATCACGTTCTGGGGCGGAGGAGCCGATACGCGAAAGACCCTCAACCATGGCACTCCGCAAGAGGTAAAGGACGACGTCCGCCGGCGTATGGATATCCTGGCTCCCGGCGGCGGGTATGTTTTCAACACCATTCACAACATCCTGCCTGATGTGCCGCCGGAAAACATTGTCGCCATGTTTGAAGCCATTCGGGAGTTCAACTCGTGAAAACCATTGTATTGCAACAGCCCGGTTCGCTTGCATGGACGGATGTTCCCGCTCCCGTACCCGCCGAAGGCGAAGCGCTCGTCCGCGTGCGTCGTTGCGGTGTTTGCGGCACGGACATCCACGCACTCGCGGGCAAGCAACCATTCTTCAGTTATCCGCGCCGACTGGGCCACGAACTATGTGTCGAAGTCGTCTCCGCACCAACGCGTAGCGGGCTTTCGGCGGGCGAGCTTTGCGCCGTCGAAGCCTATTATTTCTGCAACGAATGCCCGGCTTGCCGCACAGGGAAAACCAACTGCTGCAAGGAGCTAAAAGTTCTCGGCGTCCACATTGACGGTGGCCATGCGCCGCTGATGACCGTGCCCGTGGACAAACTGCATCGCGCCAACTCGCTGACGCCAGAGCGGATCGCGCTGGTCGAACCGCTCGTGATTGGCGCCCACGGCGTGGAACGGGCCGCACCGAAAACCGGCGAGCCCACCGTGGTCATTGGCATGGGGCCGATTGGCTTGGCCGCCGCCATCTTTGCCAAAGCAGCCGGCGCGAATCTGGTTTGCGTGGACGTGCAGGCCGAGCGTTTGAATTTTGCCTGCGACAAAATGCGACTCGGCAAAGCCGTTTCGGCTGACGGCAATCTCACTGAAAATCTTCAGAAACAATTAGGCCAATTACCATCGGTGGTGATTGATGCCACCGGCAATCCGGCTTCGATGAAAAATGCATTCCAGATTGCCGAGCACGGCAGCCGCATTGTTTTTCTCGGCCTGTTTGTCGGCGAGCTTACTTTTGATGACCCAAATTTCCATCGCCGTGAACTGACATTGATGGCCAGCCGTGCCGGGTTGTCTGGCACATTCCGCGAAGTGATCCGCTTGATGGAAAATAGACAGGTGGATGTGCTGCCGCTGATCACACACCGGTTTGCTTTTGCCGATACGGACAAGCGGCTGCCCGGAATCCATCGCGAGCCGGGTCTCGTCAAAGCCATGATTGATTTCGACAACTTTTAATAGAGTAAAGAACCCCGGGGCAAGCCCCGAGGCATTTAAGAATATGAATTCAGAGAGCCACGAAACAAAGCCGAAGCAAGCTTCGGGGTATCAGACCCAATGGGAATGAAAATTACCAAACTAGAACCCCTCATCCTCCACGCGCCGGTCACCCGTGGCGGCATTGCTGACAGCACCCATAAACTGACGCACTGGGGTGCGCCCGGCGTGGCGATTCACACTGATACCGGTCACATCGGCTATGGTTTTTCCGGCACGCACGCACATCTGCCGACCGACCGGCTGATCGTGGATTGCATCATCAACAGCTTCGGCCCGCTGCTCCTTGGCGAAGATCCACGTGAAGTGGTGGCGCTCTGGGAGAAGCTGCACAAACAATCGGAGATCTACTGGGTGGGCCGCGCGGGTATTACGCATCTGGCGCTTGGAGCGATTGATATTGCCCTGTGGGATTTGAAGGCGAAGGACGACGGTCAGCCATTGTGGAAATTGCTCGGCGGCTCGGCGAAAAAGAAAGTAGAGGCCTACAACACCGATGGGGGCTGGCTGAACTGGTCGCTGGAAACGATGGTGTCCGATTGCAAACGTCTGGTGGAGGAAGATGGCTATCGGGCGGTGAAACTCAAGGTGGGTGGGCCGAATCCGCGCGAAGACCTCCGCCGGGTCGAGGCCGTGCGCCAGGCGCTTGGCCCAGACATCCGCATCATGACGGACGCGAATGGCCGATGGACGTTGCCGCAGGCGATCCAAACCGCCGGACGACTCGTTGATTTTGACATTGCTTGGATTGAAGAGCCGATCTACTTCGACGACGTGGAGGGTCATCGCCGTCTGGCTGAATCCATCTCCACCCCCATCGCTTTGGGCGAGCAGCTTTACATGTCGTCGCAGTTCCGGGATTTCATTCATGCGGGTGCGGTGCATTATGTCCAGCCCGACGTGGTGCGGCTCGCGGGTGTCACCGAGTTCTGGCAGGTGGCGGACATGGCTCGTTGTTACAACCTGCCCGTCGTGCCGCATGTGGGCGACATGTGTCAGGTGCATCAGCACGTCTGTTTCGCGCATCCGGCGTGCTCGCTGCTTGAATACATACCCTGGCTGCGCGACTGGATGGAGATGCCGGCCATAATCGTGGACGGATTTTACGATGCTCCCGCCGCGCCCGGCGCGGGCATGACGCCTAATCGCAGGGCGCTCGCCGAAATCAACAAGGTGTAAACATGTTCACTCCCAATCCGAATCCCTTCCGGCTCGACCACGAAACCGCGCTGATTACCGGAGGCGGTTCCGGCATCGGTCTTGGTATCGCGCGGTGTATGATTCAAGCTGGCGCAAGAGTCGTGCTGGTTGGCCGCCGCGAGGAGCAGCTGGTCAAGGCGTGTGCCGAGCTGGGATCAATGTCCTCATTTCTCGCCCATGACATTACGCGACTGGACGCCGCCAGCGACTTGGTTGCGGCTGCACAGAACGCGGGGCAGTCCCCATTGACGATTCTTGTCAACAATGCCGGGACGCATCTGAAGAAATTTGCTGCCGATACGACGCCCGAGGATTTTCAGATTGTGTTCAACACACATGTCCTTGCCGCTCACGCGCTGACACGAGCTGTCATTCCCGGGATGGTGACCCAAGGCAGGGGCTCGATTCTATTTACATCGTCCATGGCTGCATTCATGGGTGTGCCGCAGGTGCTGGCCTACGCCGCCGCCAAGAGCGCTTACTTTGGCATGGTCTCCACGCTTTCAGCCGAACTGAGCGCAAAGGGCGTGCGTGTGAATGCAATCGCACCCGGCTGGATTTTCAGCGATATGTCCCGAAAAGCACTCGATAGCGATCCGGGCCGCAAGGCCAAGGTGCTTTCCCGTATCCAAATGGGTCGCATGGGAAATCCCGATGACGTCGGCCACGCGGCGGTTTATCTCTGCTCGCCAGCGGCGGAGTATGTGACGGGAGTGACGCTTCCGGTCGACGGCGGCGCGTCAGTTGGCTTTTGAGGATCATGATCCGGGATATCTCCATCCGCGACGTGCGCTTTCCGATTGGTTCCGGCCATGGCAGTGACGCCATCCATAAGGACCCCGTCTATTCCTACGCGGTCACCCAATTGCACGACGACGCCGGGAAAACCGGCACCGGGCTGGCTTTCACGCTCGGCGAGGGCACCGAGCTGGTCTGCCAGGCGGCGGCTTTTTATGCGGAGCGCCTGCGGGGGAAATCCATCGAGGATGTGATGGCGGGGTTTGGCAATCTGCAAAGGGCGATGGCCGACGAACAACAATTCCGCTGGCTGGGCCCCCACAAGGGGGTCGTGCATCTGGCTCTTTCGTCGGTAACCAATGCCTGCTGGGATCTCTGGGCTAAAACGCGCGGCGTGCCGCTCTGGAAGCTCCTCCTTGACCTGACTCCCGAACAGGTCGTGGCAACGCTCGACCTCAGTTATCTGGAAGACGAACTGACGGCATCGCATGCCATCGACCTACTCCGCCTCGCAGTACCCACGCGGGCTCTGCGTGAGGGCATCCTGCAAAGCGGCTACCCGGGTTATGACACGTCCGTCGGATGGTTCAACTACTCCGATGACCAGGTCCGAGAAAATTGCCGCCGGGCTTTGGATGCCGGGTTCACCGCAATGAAGTTGAAGGTGGGGGCGAAGGATGTCGAGCACGACCTCCGCCGCGCCCGCATTGTGAGGGAAACCGCCGGGCCGGACGCGCGTGTCATGGTGGATGCCAACCAGCAATGGACGCTCCCCCAGGCGCTGGATGTCTGTGCCCGCCTTGCGGAAATTCAACCGTATTGGATCGAAGAACCCACCCACCCGGATGACGTGCTCGCCCACAAAACGCTGGCCGATGCCATCGCCCCGCTCCGCCTGGCCCTCGGGGAACATGTTCCCAACCGCGTGATCTTCAAAAATTATCTCCAGACCGGATGTGCGGGATTCATCCAGGTTGACGCCGTGCGTGTCGCGGGGGTCAGCGAATTCCTTGCCGTCAGCCTGCTGGCAAAAAAGTTCGGAGTCCCGGTCGTCCCCCACGTCGGCGACATGGGCCAGATCCACCAACACCTCGTGTTGTTCAATCATATTGGAATGGGCCACGAAGCCATTTTTCTCGAACACATCCCCCATTTGCGCGAACATTTCGCCCACCCCTGCCGGGTGGAGGGCGGCGTGTATCACACACCGCAAGAACCCGGCGCGGGTTGCGATCTCATCTGATTTTTCATTCACACCTCTTTATGAACTCCAAACGCTATGGCTCCGTGATCGGCTTGAATGCCGACAAACTCAAAGAATACAAACGCCTGCACGCCGCCGTGTGGCCTGATGTTCTGAAAATTATTCATGACTGCAACATCCGGAACTACTCGATCTTCCTCCGGCAGCTTGGCGACGGCCGGCATTATCTCTTCAGCTATTTCGAATACGTGGGCACGGATTTTGACGCTGATATGGCAAAGATGGCCGCCGACCCCGTGACGCAGCGTTGGTGGGAGCACTGCACGCCGTGTCAGGAACCTCTCGCAGATCGCGCCGCCGGAGAGTGGTGGGCAGGTATGGAGGAAGTGTTTCACTGCGACTGATTTTTAACCCTCATCCCGACCATGAAACTCATTGATACTCACCTGCACCTTTGGGATCCGGACCAGTTCCGCTATCCTTGGCTGGCGGATTTGCCCGCCTTTCAACGCCGCTTCGGAATCGAGGATTACCTTGATGCGTCCGCCGGTGCGGATGTGCAGCGCGCCGTGTTTGTTGAGTGTGATGTGGACGGCGAACAATCTCTCGATGAGGCGCGGGCAATTCAAAAGCTCGCGGGCGAACACCCGCTCATTGCCGGTCTGGTTGCCAGCGCACGGCCGGAACTCCCGGGATTTGAAGTGCACATCGATGCGCTTCTCGAGTTGCCGAATCTGCGCGGAATCCGGCGTGTGCTGCACGTCGTTCCCGATGAGGTTTCGCAATCCCCGGGTTTTGCTGGCAATGTCCGCTCGCTGGCTGCGCACGGGCTGACCTTCGACCTCTGCGTGCTCGCCCGGCAACTCCCTCTGGCCACGGCCCTTGTGGAGCAATGCCCGGATGTCCAGTTTGTGCTTGATCATTGCGGGGTTCCGGACGTGAATGGCAAAGCCTTCGACCCGTGGCGGACCGATCTGGGCCGCATGGCACAATTTCCGAACGTGGTGTGCAAGGTCAGCGGGTTGGTCGCCTACGCGGCCGCAGGCTGGACGACAGAGGACCTCCGGCCATGGTTTGAGCACACTGTTGCATGTTTTGGTTGGGAGCGGGTCATGTGGGGGAGTGACTGGCCGGTTTGCACGCTCGGGGGGACGCTACAGGACTGGCTCACGACCACCCGGGAATTGCTGCATTCCGCCTCGCCCGATGAAAGGGACCTTATGTGTTGGAAGAATGCCGAAACCATCTACCGTCTGAACCGAAACCCATGACACCACTGCAAGGAATCTTTGTCCCCCACATCGTCCCCTACGATGCGCATGGGCGCATTGACGAGGACGAACTCCGCCGGATCATCCGGTGGCTGGGAGAAAAGGGGGTCAGCGGATTCTACCCCAACGGCAGCATGGGCGAATTCATCCGGCTCAGCTACGAAGAGCGGAAGCGGGTCGTGAAGATTGTCTCCGAAGAGGCCGGCGGGCGGACGCTCCTTGGGGGTGCGGCCGAGCCGAATGTCGATCTGGTCCTTGAGATGTGCTCTTACTGCGCAGACCTTGGATGCCGGGCGGTTTCGATCACAGGGCCTTATTATTACAAGCTCAGCCAGGAGAGCATCGAAACCTATTTCCGCGAGCTGGCCGCGAAGTCGCCGATCGACATCGTCATTTACAACATCCCGGCGTTCTCCAACGAAGTCAGCGTCCCCGTGCTGACGCGTCTGGCGCTCGATTGTCCCCGCATCATCGGAACCAAAGACACGAGCCGCGACCTGCCGCGCTTCCAGCAATTGCTCCATGCGATCAAACCGCAGAGGCCGGATTTTTCCTGCTTGATCGGCTGGGATGAGTTGCTTTGCACCTCGCTTTTTATGGGGGGGGACGGCGGAACGCTCTCCAGTGCCGGCGTGGTGCCCGAGGTCCTCATGAAGATCTACCGCGAGTCGCTGGCTGGAAATTGGGCCGAGTCCAGGCGGCTGCAATTCAAGTTGCTCGATTTGTTTTCCATCATGGTCGGCGCTCCAAGCCTGCTGGATGGTTTCCGCGCGGGCTACGAGGCGCGCGGGTTTCATCCGGGAGCCGCGAGGTTCCCGATGTCATCGCAGGAAATGGCCACCATGGAAACCGTCCGCTCCCGCGTGGCCTGCGTGCTTACGGAATGCGGGTTCTCCGGCGGGAACGGACCCCTGACGAGCCCAACCGGTTCCTCGCCGGAACTCCGGGATACCGTCGAGACGATCGTTCGCAAAGTTTTGAAAGGCGTCAACCATGCCTGATCACGCGCTTGGATATCTGGAGTTGCCATTCCTGAGCATCTCAGCCGTTGTGGCCGACCATGCCCTGAAAGCCGGCGGGGTCACCCTGCTGGGCTTTGAACCGACCGGCAACGAAATGATCTGCGTCCGGTTTTCCGGAACCTTCATCGCGGATCTGGAATGTGCTCTGGCTGCAGGAACCTCCGAAGCCGAACGCCTCGGCGTCACCGCCAAAGCCGCTTTGCTGACGCGTCCTCAGAACGCCCTTCACCACCTCAACGACCAACCCAACACCATCAACCCGCTCTACGGAGGACGCGACGAACTGCGTCCCTCCGACTTCCCGGAAAATCGCCTTATGAACACCCACCAAGCCATCGGCATCCTCGAAACCCAGGGTCTCACCGCCATCCTGCAAGCCACCGACGCCATGCTCAAAGCCGCCAACGTCGAACTTGTCGGCAAAGAAAAAATCGGCGCGGCCTACGTCACAATTATCATCAAAGGCGACGTCGCTGCCGTCAACGCCGCCATCGATGCCGGTCAGCAGGCCGTGGGCGACCTTGGCAAAGTCATTGCCGCCCACGTCATCGCCCGCCCGCATGCTGATTTGATAAAACTCCTCCCCAGATGAAATCGAGTGCCTTTTTTTCAGCAGAACAGCAATTTCGGAAGTGGCTGCCAATGATTGCGATGCCAATCTAAATGCCAATGTCATTTTCATGGGATTCAGGGTTTCACTCTTCTGGCGTTTTCAGCTAGCAGGTTGGCTGGCCTTTACCATTTTTTCGTTTCCCTCAAAATGGGTGCTGCTGGAAACGATTCCGGCTACGGTTCTGGTTTCTCTCTATCGCGATGGAATGGGATTTCTCATCACGATCGGCATGAGGGAAATCTACCGGAGGTGCTACAGCGAACAGATGTCCAAGGCGGCGTTGGTCGCACTCGTGGGCGGGGTGTCGCTGTTGAGCGGGTTGATTTTGACCCTCTTCAGTCTGGCGTTTCACGAATTTCTGGATTTTGACGCCGAGCAGACGTTCACGCCGCCAGTTATCTTCGGGATATTCTATTTCCGCACCGGCCTGTGCCTCGGGTGGAGCCTGCTTTATTTCGGGATCAAGCTCCTCATGGAACGGCTGGATCGCGAGCGAGCTCTTGCTGTTGCTTTGGCTGCTGGCAAAGAGGCGGAACTTCAGATGCTCCGCGCTCAGATGAATCCCCATTTCCTCTTCAACGCGCTGACCACGATCCAAGCGGGGTTGACGCGATCTCCCGAAGCCCTCCGCCCAGTCGTCCAAGCTCTTTCTGATTTTCTGAGTTTTTCCCTGTCTCACCGCGACAAGAGCTTTGTCCCTATCGGGGAGGAATACGACGCTCTCGTTGCCTACCTGGCGGTTGAAAAAGCGCGTTTCCGGGATGATATCGAGATCGAGTGTCGAATTGATCCCAATGCCCGGGATTTTCCAGTTCCGGGCATCTTGCTTCAACCGCTGGTCGAAAATGCCGTCGGCTACGGCAGAAAAACTGCGCCGAAACCATTACGGATTCGGATGGAGGTATCGCGATCTGCCTCAAGCTCCCTCCTGATTGAGGTCGCAAACACAGGAACGTGGGTCGAGGAGGAGGATGAACGAAGGTTTGGAGGCATTGGCCTCGGAAATGTCCGCAAGCGCATGGCACTGATCTATCCCAACCGACATCGCATCGAGATGACGGCAGAAAACGGCTGGGTGACGGTCAAAATTGAAATCACCCCATGAGTGCTGTCGTATTGCGAACCATGATTGTCGATGACGAAGCACCTGCAAGGGAGTTTCTCGGCGATCTGCTTTCCGCCCATCCCCACATAAAAATCGTCGGCGAAGCCAATTCCGTTGCAACCGCGGCTTCCCTGTATGCCGACCTCCGCCCGGACCTGATTTTCTTGGATGTTCAGATGCCTGATGGAGACGGGTTTTCGCTTCTGCCAAAACTCGAACCCCTCCCTACAATTATTTTTGTCACGGCTTTCGATGCGTTTGCCATCAGGGCATTTGACGTGAATGCCATCGACTATCTTCTCAAACCCGTTCGTGCCGACCGGCTCGCTCAGGCCTTGGAACGTATCGTCCACAAACCACCGCCTACCAATCCGCAGAAGCTGCGTGTGGACGACAAGATTGTGATGGAATCCGACGCCCGGATGCATGTGGTGTTCGTTTCACAAATTAGCGGGATCGAAGCTCAGGAGAATTACACCCACATATATCTTGCCAATGGCAGCACGGAATTTCTTCGCCGGAAAATGACTGACTGGGAAAAGATGTTGCCCGAATCGCTCTTCCTGCGACTTGATCGTTCGCTGATTGTAAACCTCAATCACGTAGGAAAACTCGTCACGGAGGATCGTGATAAATCAATGCTCGAAATGGTGGGTTTCCCGAAGCCGATTCCCCTCGGACGTGTGGCAACAGCACTCCTGAGGAAAGCGCTTCGACTCAGGAATCAGGTGTGACGAAGGGCTGGAAAAGCCCGCTTCGTCACTGACTTTGGCTGGTTCGTCACAGGCTCCCTGAACGCGTGAAATGCCGCTGCATGGTCACAGGCCATGAAGCATTTTAATGTCATTGGTCCACAGGTTCGCAGGCTCCGCAATCAGCGGGAATGGTCGCAAAACGACTTCGCCATCAAGCTCCAACTTCTCGGGATGGAAAATGCCACCCGGGCAAAGGTCTCAAAAATCGAGTCCCGCCTGGTCTGGATATCCGACGATGATCTTATCTTCCTTTCCCGTGCCCTTGGCGTCGCTATGGAGGAACTTTACCCCGATTTCATCCGCAGCGCGAAACGGCTCTACGAGGCCATCAGCATGTCGAAAGCCTCACGTTACGGGTCTTTCATTTTCGGGTTGTTAAGTTGCTCCCAACTGGGAGCAGGGGTTCTCGATTTTGCGGTCAGGATGGCTGCCGTATGAAAACACTACTCCTCGCACAAGCATCACTGGACGGCGCACTTTCCGAAGGTCTCGGAATCATTGCAAAGTTCCTCTTCATCATCGCGGTTGTTGTCATCGCCCACGGCGGCTGGCAGGTCCGTAGCGGCAATGCGGACATGGGCAAGATGTCGATTGTCGGCGGGCTTCTCCTCGGGCTCGCCGTCCTGATCGCCGAAGCCCTCTTCAACGCAGGCGGAATGCCGACCATCAGCGTTTCACGGTAATGATTCCGACCCACGCCGGAGACGACAGCGATGGCAAAATCTGGGGAATCGAGGGCGTGAACATCTTGTTCATGCTCGCGGGACTGCTCCTAAGCATCGGGCTCATCATGATGCTCACGCGGCATCATCCGCCCGCGATCAGCTTCGGCGCTGGCGTCATGCCCTTTGCTCTGATCACCGGATACGTCTTCACCCTCCGTCAGGGTAAACCGAAGTCCTTCGATACGGATTTGCTCGAAACCCTCGCGAGCGGCTCCGGATGGATGGCGCCCACCCAACAACCCCGCAATCCTCTATCTCATGCAAGCACCTAACGGCTGGTTTTCTCACGACCTCATCATCTGGAACGACCTCGATAGACGCGGATTCGTCACCAAGGGCTTCGTGCTCGACATGCCGGATCTCCGTCATGCAAGCGAACATGCACTCGATGCGTTTTATGCTTCGGTTCGCCAATTCCTCCACACCTTGGACGAATCGACCCGCGCTCAGATCCGCTGGTCAGTCGATTCCAATTACCGGGATGAATTGACTGCTTACAAAACCGTCACTGATGAACGGTGCGAGCCGGAATCCTGGGCGGCGATCAGCCGCAACGAGCGGTTCAACCGCTATTGGAAGGCAATGCAATCCGGCCAGCTTCGACGCGAGAAACTCGTTCTCTTTCTGTCGAAGCGTATTGCGGCCAATCCACCTTCTGGCGCAAGCAAGGCAGTCTTGGATGAACATCACCGACGTATTCTCGCTCAATACAACGAAGGGTTTGAACAGCATGGTCGGGTCATTTCGTCCTTGCTCGAACCGCACGGCTGCCGGGTCACGGGCATGTCCACGACAGATTTGTTCCGCTACTACGCGACGTTCTTCAATCCGTCGTATCTCCGGCGCGACAATTACGATCCCATCGGCCAGTTCCGCGAAGAGGAAACGATTCATCAAAACTGCTGGCACCAAGGGGTGCAGGCTGGGAAGACGTTCGGATTCTTCGCCGATGGGTTTTACCACAACCTGATCATTCTGAAGCGCCGTCCGCAGAGGACTCGGCGCGGGATTTTCTGGGCGCTTACGTCGCTGCCTTTTTTGGATTATGCGATCACGGTCAATCTGTATCCACAGAACATCCGCAAGGAAATTGGTCGGGCGGAACGCTCGCTGGAACGGGTGAGGGGCGATTATGCGGCAGAGGGTAAGCATTCGCTCCTCACCTCGAAGGAGGTCAAGGAACAGCGTATCAAGAATCTCGCTCAGGGTGCCGTGGTTCCGCTCCTTTACGATTATGTGGTTCACGTGTGGGACTCGTCCGAGGACGGACTCATTTCCAAGACCCGGCAAATCGAAACCGCCTTCGGGCAGATGGAGGACGCCCAATGCTGGACGAGCAATGTTTCCTCGGCAGCCACGACGAAAAATATCTGGTTCCAGACATGGCCGGGGTGGGTCTGGGGACAATACACCCACCATGCCGACAGCGGGCTGGATGAATGGTTGGCGGACATGCTGCCATTTTCTTCCACGTTCACCGGGCATCTTGATGGGGCAGAGGCCCTTTACGATGGCAGTAACCGGAATTTGATTGGTGTCCGGAATTTCCTGTCCGGCACGCCACAACTCGCGGTTTTGCTCGGAATGACGCGGGCCGGAAAATCGGCATTCATGTCGGACCTGCTTTCGCAAACCGATCCGTATTACGACTTCACCTTGATTGTCGAAGAGGGACTTTCGTATGGCATCTGGTCCCAAGCGCAGGGAGCCTCGCCGATTGTCATCCAACCGGACGGTGATCTTTGCCTGAACTACCTCGACACCCAAGGCGCCCCGCTGACAAATCTGCAAATCACGACCGCCGCCGCGCTGGTGGCCAAGATGGCGGGGCATCCCGTTGACGAGGACCGGCGCAATCTGCGGTTGGCTCAAATCACGCAATACATCGAGCAACTCTACGCGGATCGATTCGAAGAGTGGATTTCGGAGGATTCCAGCCGGATGGAATATGCTGCCCGCCATGCCATGGCCGCTTTGGCATACAAAAAGTCGCATTTGCCAGTTTCATCCACTTTTCTTGAGTCCTGGACGGAATTGCGCCACGCGGCCAGCGAGGACGAGCGGCAAAGCCTGATTGCCGCTCCGAGTTCGGAGGATGTCTCCAGGTTCATCAAATCCCCGGACACGGAGCGATATGTCCGCAATGCCGCGTTCGCGTTTTTCCAACCCACGGATTACCCGACCCACGACATGTTGCAGCAAATGATGCTGGTGGCTCCTTTCCCGGAACACGACCGCAACGAAATCAATCATTTGGCAACCTTGCTCGCCCCTTGGAACGAGCAGCGGCTTGTGTGCGGACATTCCACGTTGTCGCTCACTGGTAAGCTGGCGCATTTCGATCTGACCTACATCCCGGAATCAAATCGTCAGTTGAAGGAATTGGCTGGATTTCTGATCGCGAACTACGGGCGGCAGCACATCATCACTCTGCCAAGAGGCGCACGCAAACGGGTCATCTTCGAGGAGGTTGCCAGAACACTGGATATCCCCGGTGGCGAGCAACTCGTTTCGGAGTTTTACGCGCAACTGTCGAAATTCTCGACCTGGATCATTTCCATTGTCCAGCAATACAGCCGGTTTCAACGCTCGGGCATTCGTCCCATCGTCTTTGGCAACGCCAAGCAGTTCTTTTTTACCCGGATGAATGACCGCCGGGATATTGAAGATGTTGCGAAGGACATCGATTTGTCCGAGACGACGAAGGAGGCGATTTCGCGGTATCCGCTTCCGGAGCATTTACCGGACAACAACAAGTATGCCGCGTTGACGTATTACCACCTCGACGCCCAGCAGCCCCGGTGCGGGACGATTCATAACCGGGTCTCGCCCGAAATGCTCTTTTGTTCCTCTTCGACGGGGGAGGACTTCGATCAGCGGAGCCGAGTGCTTCGCAACCATCAAGACATCGTCAGCGGGATTCTTTTTGAATCTGCCGCGCTTGTTTCCAACAAAACCAAATAACCCATGAAATCAAACCCCAGTAGGAAAATGAAATCCCTGTGTGCGGCTCTTCTCGTGACATGCCTCCTCCCCGCGTGTGCGTCTCGCAGCCCGTATCAGAAAGGCTATGAGCGCGGCGCGTCCGATACCGTCAAGCGCCAGTATTGGATTCTGCAGGACATGCAGAAGCATGACGAAAAGAAGCCGCGCCTTTCGCTCTATCGAATGCCGGTGAATCCCGATCCGAACGCTACGGTGAAGACGGTTCCCTACGAAATCACCATCCCCATCTACGAGTAACCCCAGCCACCCAAATCAGTCCCAATGAAAAAAACCATTCTCATCACCGCTGCCGTCACGGCGGCCAGTTTACCCACCGGTCACGCTCAATTTGTTGTCACTGCTCCCGGCGTTGAGGTCCGACAGGATCAGAAAAACATTTTCGATACCCTCAAATATGCGTGGGAGCAGGCCAAATGGGCGGAAAAGCTCGCCACTCTCCACAGCACTCTGACCACCGTTCAAGAGCATCTGCAAACTGCCAACCAGGTCAAGCAGGCCATCGGGGATCCGGTCGCCGCCATCGGCTTGATCGATAACGGGCTCTTTTCCGGTTATCTGGAGGATTCCGGGATTGTCGATACTCTGGGCGAGTTGGCCGGCATCGCACAACAGGGGGCGGAACTTTCTGCGACGGTGAGCGAATTGTTCGAGCCGATCAATCTCGACTCGTGGAAGAACATTTCTTCCGACACGGCTCGGAATTTCGAAGGGGTCTCGTCGTTCCGGGATTCGAGCGATCCCTTGAAACGGTTCCGGGCGGTGGACAACGCGTTCTCCCGTTTTGAAACCCTCCTCGGCCGCGCTCAGAACAAGCGGAAGGTTCTCAATCGCCAAATCGCCCGGCTCAACACCCAATTGAAAAATGCGAAGGACGACGCTGAAGTTCAAAAGCTGGTCGGTTCCTTGGCTACGGCGCAAACCGCCCTCAATGACCTCGATGACATGGTGGGCACCGCACGCGGCCAGGTCGAATCACTTCACATGCTCAATCAAAACCGGAAGGAGGCGGAGGAAGTCGCAGCCGATGAAATCAGCCGCGACCGCAATCGGGAACTCGCAAAACTTTCTGCCCAAGCCGAGGCGGAGGCCGACCTGCCGGACTTCACCCAGGACAATGCCGATCTCCCGCCCGGATTCTAAAGGAGGCTATCCCTCATCCTTCCTCAAATATGAATTCACTTTCCAATCTCTATCAAGCCGCGATCGAGATCCGCACGCTCCTCATGCCGTTTGCCTTTGTCCTCTGTGTCATGGGTATCGGCGAAATGGGCTGGCGGGCCGGATCAGATTCCCGCGCCATCCTGGGCGCACTGATAAAAACCATCCTCGTTGTCGGGTTGCTCGCGGGCTACCCGGCAGCGATGGAGGGCGGCCAAAAGGCATTCGTCGAAATGCGATCCAAGTTCACGAATGCCCGTGACGCCAAGTTCGTCCAGCTCCTGAGATCCCGGATCGAAAACCAGCCGTCAGATTCCTTGGCGGACATCGGGAAAATCGTTCCGGCCGCCATCGGAATGTTTTTCCAGGGAATCGGGCGGTTCATGCTGCTGGTCCTGCGGTTCTTTCAGGAATTCGCCATCGCCGGCCTGATTGCCGTCTCGCCGCTCTTGCTGGGATTTCTGTTCCTGTCCTTCACGCAGTCTTTCGGCATCCAGTTTTGCGTCACCTCGCTGACAGTCCTTCTCTGGCATGTGGCAATTTGCCTGGTGGACATCGTGATTGTCGCGATCAGCGACATGTTGTTTGCCCCAATCACCTCTGGCGGGCTCATCCAAACCGCGCAAAACCTGATCGTTGTCCAAAACTGGCTGCTCTTCCCGTTCATCATGGCGTTCGCGGCTCTGATCACGGTGTTCTTCTACCTGTCCGTTCCGTTTGTCGCCGGGGCCATCATGAAAGGGGCAAGCGGGACGACCTCCGCACTCCAAGCCGGAATCCAAGGCACCATGCAGGCGGCCGGGCTCGCGGTGGGGGCGGGGATCACAGCGGCAGGTGCCGCTGCCACGTTCGGCGGATCGGCTGCCGTGCAAGGAGCGCTGGCCGGAACTCAGGCCGCGACGGGAGCAGTCAGCGCCGCAGGACGCATTGCCAGCGATGTTGCCGGATCGATGGGCGGATCCACCGACGTTCCACCACCACCGCCTGTTCCACAGTCCTCATCAGGAAGCAACAGTATCGCCAATCCCGACAACCCGGCCATGACGGCTCATCAAACCGCAAGTAACGCGTTCGCCGTAGTGGACAACGACCAAGGCACGGTCTCCCACCACCGGGGAAACATCGCCACTCCCCACACGGCCCAGGCCGCTTTCAACTCCCACGCATCCAAGGCCCAGCCGTTACCCCCGGATTCTCCACTCTCAACCCGTAATTTCTGATTCCCATGAAACTATCCGCCATCACCTCCATCACCAACAACCTCATCGCCGCCCGTTTTTGGATGGTACTCGCCATTCTCGCCACCGGGTTTGCCGTCGCCGCTCCTTACCTGACCATCCAAGCCATGAAGCAAAAGGAAAAAGTCGTCATTCTCGATCCGGGCGGAACGCTGATTTATGCGCCCCTGCTCGGTTTCGAGGACGCCGGGAATCTCCATGCTTACCATGTCCGGCTTGCCTGCCTGGCTTTGCTGCAACGCAATCCCATCGGCCCGGATTTCCCGGACCTGATAAAACGGCTTTATCTGGAAGAGCCCGCACGGAAAAAAGCCGCCGCCCTCTACAAAGCCCAGAATCCCGAATTCAAAGAAAAGCAGATCCACCAGAAAGCCGAGGTCACGAAAATCGACATTCTCGACACCCGCAAAATCAGCGACGGGACCGGGAAATCCTACGAAGCGGTGAGCGTGCGAGCCGAGGGTAACCTCGTCCGCACCGGCACAGTCAACAAAATCGAATTCCGCGAGCCGGTGAAATTCCAAACGGAATTCCTCTTTATCCGCAACCCCGACCTCCTTGGCAACGGGCGTCTCCCGCTCGTCGTGCAGGATTTCAAATATTCGGAAACACCTCTCTAATTCTGAATTCGCGCCACTACGAGGTTCTCTTTCCCTATCTTCGGGCCTCTTTCACTGGCGCAACCAGGCTTTTTTAGTGGCGCAAACTGTAGAAACGCGCCACTATTCGATCCGTAGCGGCGCAATCATTCGACGCCGGATTTTCCATGCCTCGCCCGATTCCAAGCCATCAACTCCTGACCGTGCAGCGGACGGTGGGCAGTTTTCCCGACGGAGCCTCTCTTCTTGGCGTGCTCGGGGCGATGAATCCCCGACCGGCCCGCCGCAGTCTCCAGCGTTGGATTGCTCTCCTCGTAGCGGAGGGGAAACTCATTCAGGAAGGCGCGGGGCGGACCGCCCGCTACCGCTTGGCGGAATCCAGCAAACCGTCCGAATCGAGTGGACCGCGCGCGGTGGCGGCGACTCCGGAGGAAATCGAGGTTTCCATCGAGGCCGATGAGGTGCGACAGGCCGTGAGGAGGGCGGTCATCCACCGCACCCCGGCGGGATACAACGCAGATTTTCTGAACAGTTACGTCCCGAACCGGACGTTTTACCTGCCTACATCCGCCCGAGATCACCTGGCGATAATCGGGGCTTCCCACATGCAAGGGCTCCCCGCAGGAACCCGTGCCCGGCAGATTCTCGACCGGCTTCTGATCGATCTCTCCTGGAATTCCAGCCGACTGGAGGGCAACACCTACTCTCTGCTGGAGACGGAGCGGCTTTTGGAGGTCGGCGCGGCCAGCGAGGGTAAGGACGCACGGGAGACGCAGATGATCCTGAACCATAAGCGGGCTATCGAACTGCTGGTCCAGGACGCGGCGCAGATCGGATTCAACCGCTACACGCTACTCAACCTTCACGCCGCGCTGGCGGAAAACCTTTTCGCCAACCCGGCCGCCGCAGGACGGCTCAGGGAGATCGCGGTAGGGATCGACGGTAGTGTCTTCCATCCGATGGAAGGCCCGCAGCGGATTGAGGAGACATTCGATCTGTTCCTCCGCAAGGCTGGCAAAATAAAAGACCCGTTCGAGCAAGCATTTTTCTCCATGGTCCACTTGCCCTATCTCCAGCCGTTTGAGGATGTAAACAAGCGGGTGTCCCGGTTGGCGGCGAACATTCCGTTTATTCGTCTTAACCTGTGCCCACTCTCGTTTGTGGACGTGCCGCAGCGCGATTATGTGGATGGCCTGCTGGGCGTCTATGAATTGAACCGCATCGAGCTTCTACGGGATGTCTTTGTTTGGGCCTACGAGAGATCGAGCGCGCGCTACACCGCTATCCGGCAGACACTGGGGGAACCCGATCCGTTCCGATTGCGCCATCGGAAGCTGCTCGGCGAGGTGGTCGCTCGCGTCGTGCAAGGCCAGATGGACAAACAGGCCGCCTCAAATTTTGTCCGCGAGGAGTCACGAAAACTGCTCAGCGCGGCAGAGGTCGGGCGCTTCGTCGAAATGGCTGAGACGGAGCTGGCGGGGTTGCACGAGGGCAACTTCGCCCGCTTTCAAATCCGGCCCTCAGAGTTCGCGGCATGGAGATCCCGCTGGAGATGAATGGCTGAGACTCAGCTTGACCAGCTATCAGAGCGACGACACAAGCATCAAATCGGTCGCAACAATATCCATGTGCCCGTCAGCAAAATTGTTCTCGATGTCCGCCTGGACTTGTGAAGTTCATGAACAGATAAGCAGTTTGAAAACGCCCCTTTGAAGTTGCTCCCAACCGGGAGCAGAGGGTGAGATTTTCTGTGCCAAATTGGGCGCATGAAACATCCCATAGCCACCATTGCAGCAATGGCACTGCTTTCAGTGCCGACCATACACGCCGGGCCGATCACCCAAAAGCCGCTGGATGAGTTTGTCATCTACGACATTCCGGTGGCGTCGAAATCGGGGACGACCACCGTCATGTTCCCGTCCGAAATCTCCGGGCTCTTTGCGAAGTCTGTTGCGACGCAGGAGCAGCTAAACGCGGGATTCCTGATTTCGTTCACACCGGGAAATTTCTATTTCAGCATCCGGGCATTGAAATCCGACGCGGAGGATCATCTGACGGTAATTTTCAACCGCAAGGCATACGTCCTGCATTTAAAGGCGTCGGATCAGCCTTTCTACAACGTCACGTTCTACCAGGATGACCGGAAAGGAAAGGACGGTGGCCGCGCAGCCATTGTCCCGGAGCGACTGCTTTCCCTGATGGACAAAGCCAAGGCATACCCGCTCTTCGCGGCGAATCGCCCGGATGCCTTGGCCGGAGTCCTCCATGCGGCACCGGGCATCACGAATTACTACGAGGGTTTCACGGTGCGGATTCGTGACGTGTGGCGGTTCGAGCAGGACGACACGCTGATTTTCCGAGTGGAATTGGAGAACACGTCCGACCGGCCCGTTTACTACAAGCCGCAGGATCTGGCCGTCCGCCTGGATGACCGGATTTATACGCAGTCGCTCGCGGATGCGTCCGGCGTCATGCCGCCGAAGTCGGTCACCCCGGCATTCTTCGCCATCACCGGCAACGGGCAGGGCGGACGCAACAATCTCGATCCCGACAACAAATGGAACGTGCTCGTCGTGCGTGCCGAACCCTCAACCTCTGACTTCAAATGAACATCCGCAAACTCTGGACTGAACTTTTTCAAAAACCCGCCGGTCGGCTGATCCTGTTCCTGCTGGCAGGAGCCTTGGTCTTCGCTTTCCTGTTTTCCGGGAAAGGCCACCGCTCGACTGCGGCCATCAATCCTTCTGTTCCCGCACAAGCAACCACGGCGAAGGGATACACCTTCACAGAAGAAATCCCGGTCACTCCCCCTGCGCGGCCACCCGCCCCAGCTCCCAAGGTGGCCGACAGTTCCAGCTTACGGCCATCATCGACACCCAAGCCACCGCCGCCAATTCCCCAGGCCATCTTTGCCACGCGGGAGGTGGCCCGCAGTGAATCGTATCTTCCGTTTGGCCGGCTTCTGAGGTGCGAGCTGGTCAACACGGTGGATTCTACCAACATCGAAACCCCGATCATCGGACTCATCACCGAGGAAGTCTGGCATGATGGTCGGTTGATCATCCCAGCAGGAACGGAAGTTCACGGAATTGCTCAAAAGACCGCCGCCCGCGAACGGATTGGCTCCGAGAGAAAATGGGTGCTCGTGTTCCAGGATGGCCGGGAATTGCCACTCTCGGGCACGGTCCTTGATTATGCCCCCGATGGGGCGAAGCCGGGAGGCTGGAGCGAAACCGATGGTTCCGCCGGTCTTCGCGGTTACATGATTGCTTCCGACAAATTCGCCGAGGCGAAGGCGGTTCTTGCCGCCATGATTTCGGCGGGGGCCGGGGCGTTTCCGCAGACAACGAATCTGATTTCTCCTCTGACCGGGGGAGCCACCCAGATCCAGAATGGTGGATTCACGGACGCCATTTCCGCAGGCATCCAAGCTGGTGGGCAAATCTATTCCCAACGTCTTTTGGAGAGTCTGAAAAACGATCCTTACTACGTCCGGGTTCCCGCCGGGACGCTCTTTTACCTCTACGTCACACAAACCGTGGACATGCAAAAAGCCACAAGCGGACTCTCAGCATCCAACCCAACAAACCCATGAAATACCTGATCGCCATACTCACCCTCTGCCTGTGCTCGGCATGCGCCACCCGCAAGCCGGTCAAAATCCAGTCAAGCCCCGCCGGTGCCGGCATTTCCCGAAACGACATACCGGGCGTGCGAGTCCCGGAAACCGTGAAAGCATATCCGGCAGGCCGCTACACCGACCCGAATTTCCCGGATGAAATGCACGAACGGCACACGGTCTATCGCCGGGAACAGTCAGCGGATTGGAATTACCATCCATCGGAACCCTACGCGCTGCCGATGGGACCGACCGTGGCAAAGTCCAACCCCTCGCCAGGCTATTTCCAGGTGGCGGACGAGGAGCAGCGTAGCGCCCAGCAGAAGGCGTATGCCGAGGCCCTTCTCGAACAAAACCGTGCCATGAAAAAGCGCGTCGAGGATTTGCAGCGAGAGGCCGCCAAAGTGCCCGAACTCCAGCAGGAGGTTGAACGTCTCAAAAGCCACCCCGATTTCACTCCGTCGCCGTCTCCGAGCCCCGTCAAGCCCTCGAACGACGATGCCTTCTCCTCCGCAGAGCCGCCGCTCCCGGAGGGGGAGGGAATTTCTGACCCATGCGGGATTGTCCTCTTCGCTGAGGACAACAATGAGTGCCAGGCATTCCTGCTTTCCCAGATGCAGCTCAACGACGAGTTCATCGCCGAACTCGAATCTCTGGAGCGGCGCAGGCGGGAATCGCTTTTCCCCGCCCCGCTACTCCGCCGCAAGCAATTCGTATTTCTCACCAAAAACATTCTATGAAAACCACCAAACCAGCCAACGTCACAGTCACCCTCGATGAGGACACCTTTGCCACCTTCACGGAGGCATCGGAAATCGTCGAGAAAGCCGGGATCCGCGTTCCCACCAGTCAGCTTGTTCAAACCATGCTGAATGCGGAGATGCAGCGTCTCAGCGCCCGGAAAATCGCCCAACGGTTTCTGAAATCCGTCATCCAGCAGATCGGCGGATTGCAGAATGGAGCACTCGACGACGAAGACGAGGAAACCATCCCACAAGCCCGGGCCGCCAAAGCCTGATTTTCGAAAACCGAAACCGTCCAACCGCCGGGCTACGGGGCCGCAAGGTCGAAACGTCCGGCATAACCAAACATGTCAAAATGGCAATCGCATCACCAAAAAAGAAGGAAGAGCTGGCACAACAGTTCAAAATCAACCCCGAAGTGAACACCCGGCTGGACGCCTTCATGAAGGCGGAACCCGGCCTGGTCGAATACGTCAAGGAACTCCCCCGCGAGCAATTGGAGCGGAAGTTCCTCCTGCGGAAGATGCAGGACCAGGAGCAGAAACAGAACTACACCGCGAAGGTCAAATCCTGGCTCGAAAAGCCGGAACAGGCCGACCTGGTAAAGAGCATCAAGGCCACCATCAGCCCGAACATGACCTCCGAAAAGCAGGATCAGGTCATCGTCACCCAGGCGAAAAACTTCATCCGCAACACCGGCATCAAACTCGGCTGAAATTCATTCCCGAAGCGCGTCGAACTTAAACCGTTCGGCGCGCTTCAAACTCTCATCATTTGGAGAAGACAAATCATCATGAAGTATTCCGTTTTGATCGCCGAACGCCGAGGAGCAGCCACCATTGATGACGCGGAACGTCTCGTCGGAGGAGAAGGGAATCTCCGTCTTGCGAGAAAAGCGGGCTGGTTGCTTCCTAAAGTGCAAGAGAACCGGCTAACTCTTTTCGACTACGACGAGTGCCTGCTGTGCTGGAAACGGATTTGCGTTGAGGGCTACGAGGCTTTGAAGGCCGCAGCGGAGCAGAAGTTGCAAAAGAGTGCAGTTTGTTAATGGCCTTGTCGCCCTCCTTGAAATGCAGGTAATGCCGGTCGGTGACACGCGGATCGTCTCCCATCCATTCGCTGATTTTTGCAAGGCTTTCCCCGGCAATCGCAAGTAGCGAGCCAAACGTGTGACGCATGATGTGTGGAGTCATCCACGTTAAGTCCTGCTTCAATTCACCTCCCACGTAATCGAGGTAAACGCCGAAAGGCCGAATGAAATCGTAGCGGTATCGGCTTTTTCCTCGCTGCACCTCCGGGGCAATGCACCAAGTCCCGTCCATCGGGTAATTTTTCAGAAAGGCCAGAAAAATATCGGTCAACGGAATCGAGCGGGCTTCCCGGTCCTTCGGACGGAAGGTCGGAGATTTTTGCACGCGGAGCGAACGGGTTTTCACGGTGAACCACTCCGGACGTGCCTCAATGATTTCATTTCGCCGCAATCCCGCCTCGAAACCGGCATGGACAACAAAGCCAATCATTCGGGCTTGTTCCTTCGAGAGAATTTTTTCGGGAATGTTTCGCCACCCTGCCAGAAGCGCATCCCGAAGCTCCGGTTGGCAATACGCGGTTTTCGTCCCGTAATCCCAGCGGCCCATGCTGATCTCGGTGGCCGGATTTGCGGCAATCACCTTCCGCTCCTTGTGCAGCCAGGTGAAGAGCGAGCGCAGGCACATCATGTAACCTTGGGCCGTCGATTCGGTGACCCTCTTTCGTTCCTCGTGGTAGAACCTCTGGAGGTCGGCAGTTTTGATTGAGGTCGGCAGTGTTGCCGGGCCGATCCACCGCGCGAATCGCTTCAAAGTCAGCTTCTTGTTCTCCGCCGAAAAACGACTGAACTCATTTCGGGATAATTTGAACTCGACGAAAGAGTCGATCTCGCCATCCACCGATCCTCCGAGGGCCAGTTCCGGGCCTTCCGAAATTTCCAGAGCCTTCCTGACGGCCTCATTTTCGTCCCGAGTTTCGAGAGAAATTGTTTTCCGAACGCCTCCGCGCATCCGCGAAAAATACCACCAGCCCCGTTTTTGATAGAGACCACGTATTGCAACCATGATTTAAGGTAGCAAATCGGGTAGCAAATTGTCAAACGGATATGGCCCCACATGGGGAGATATAGGATAAAAAGAGAGCGGGTGACGAGACTCGAACTCGCGACATCAACCTTGGCAAGGTTGCACTCTACCAACTGAGTTACACCCGCTGAGAGGCAAAAAGATCTAGCCAAGAACTCCCGCGGCGTCAACGCATTCTTTCACACGCTTTCGCGAGGAGGGGGCATTCGCTACAAAAAAATTGGGAGAAGCTGGTTGGAGCTTCTCCCAATTTGATTTTGCTATCCGTCTAAAACGGATCGCGGGTTACTTTTTCTTCTTGGCGGGCGCTTTCTTAGCGACTGCTTTCTTGACGACCTTCTTGGCGGGCGCTTTTTTGGCTACGACTTTCTTCGCCGGGGCCTTCTTAGCGGGTGCCTTCTTGACTGGTTTCTTTTTTGCTACTGGCATTCGATATCCCCCCTTTCAGTCCGCAAATGCGGAAAAGTTTCTGTGAACATATTGTGAATAACTCACTGCCACTGTGAATAAGTCCACGCCTGACACACGTCAACAATTTTTCACAAATTCTCTTGATTTATTTTTTGCGTCCCGATGATCGTGGACGAGAATTTTTCCGAGGCGGCGTGAGAATTTTGGTCGCAGCATCAAGGATTCCGTCGGTGTTCCAAAGTCGTCCGATGCCCGCATAGCCGCATGCTAGCAGGCCGCGCTCGGGTCCGATGAATTTTGCACCGCGAGATTTTAACAGGGCGACATTGGCGACGGTCGCGGGATGTTCCCACATTTTTCCATTCATCGCCGGCGCGATCAGAAGCGGTGCGCGAGTCGCAAGCGCGATCGAAGTGAGCGCATCATCCGCGATTCCGTGCGCGAGTTTCGCTAAAACATTTGCCGTGGCCGGAGCGATGAGCAGAAGGTCGGCGCGGTCAGCGAGCGCGATGTGGCCGGGATGCCAAGATTCCTTCTCATCAAAAATTCCCGTCGTTACCGGATGGCGGGTGAGCGTCTGGAGTGTGAGCGGCGTGATAAACTCTGTGGCATGCGAGGTCATCACGGCAAATACGTCGTGCCCGTCTTTGACCAAGCGACTGGCGAGCTCGGCGGATTTGTAGGCGGCGATCGATCCGGTGATCCCGAGGATGATATTTTTTTTCATTCGAGGTGGAGACGGTGGCTCAGATAACGTTCGGCGCGCATGACGGCGCGAAATTTTTCGATATCTTCCTCCATCGATTCACTGATGATCGTATACCGATAGGCCCGCCAGTGAGCCATCTCGGAGGCGGCATTTCTGAGACGCGTGGCAATCTGCTCCTCCGTCTCGCTGCCACGCTTCCGAAGTCGGCGGGCAAGTTCTTCGAGGCCGGGGGGCATAATGAAAACATCTGCGAGCGCGGAGGTGATCACCGGGTCCGTGCAGGCGCGGATCAGAGCGGCACCGGCTGTGTCGATGTCGATGAGAACATCCACGCCCCGGGAGAGATTTTCGATCACCGTCGCCTTGAGCGTTCCGTAAAGATTCCCGTGAACGTCCGCGTGTTCCAAGAACTCGCCGGCTGCAGCCCGGCGCTCAAACTCGGCGTGATCGAGAAAGAAATAGTCCTCGCCGTGAATCTCCCCCGAGCGCGGCGCGCGGGTCGTGCAGGAGACGGCGTAAACAAAATCCGGCTTCTGCCGCAATGCGGATGTGAGCGTGGTCTTCCCCGCGCCCGAGGGCGCTGAGAGAACGAAGAGGATGCCGGAGCGATGGAAGGTTGGGCTATTCAATGTTGGCGAGTTGTTCACGGATTCGGTCGAGCTCGGTCTTCGCATCGATGACGAGACGGGAGATTTCGGTGCTCCCGGATTTCGACCCGACGGTATTGAATTCGCGGCCGAGTTCCTGCGTGAGAAATTCCAGCGTGCGCCCGACTGGGCCGACGACGAGGAGTTTCTCGGAGAACTGATCGAGGTGGCTCGCGGCGCGGTCGAGTTCCTCGGTGATGTCGCCTCGCTCGGCGAGCAGCGCGACTTCCGTGAGGAGACGCGGGTCATTGGCTGAGAGGTCGATGCCAGCTTGGCGGAGGCGCAAGATCATGGCAGCACGGTGGTCGGCGGACAATCGCCTCGCCAACGGGGAAATTTTTTTGGCGACGCCTGCGAGCCGCCTGTGGCTTTTCATGAGCACCCGCTGAAGAGCTTGGCCTTCGCGGGCGCGCGTGGCGATCAATCCCTCCAACGCGATATCCAGAGCTTTCAGAGCCGCCTCGCGAGCGCCGTCGCCGGAGGGTTCCTGATGACGCGCGACGCCGGGCGCCCCGAGCACGTCGGCAATCGTCAGTTCGCCGGGCAAAGCCAGAGTCTTCTGAAGAGTCCGGGCTTCCGTCACAAAAGCGCGCGCGCGCGCGACATCAAGCAGTCGGGCAGCCGTGCCGGGTGCAGGCTCGAGGCTCAGATTCACTTGCACACGGCCCCGCGAGATCCGCGCAAGCACACGTTCCCGCGCGAGCGGCTCAAGCCAGGCGGCTCCGCGCTCGGAGTGGCACACGACCTCCGCCGTCTTCCTGTTTACCGAGAAGCACTCGACCACCGCCGTCCACTCCCCAGAGCGAGCCTCGCCGCGACCGTGTCCCGTCATGCTGATCATCTGGAACACGCTAGCCGGATCGTGACCTTCCTGTCCAGCGGGGCGTATCGCCAGGTTCTCGGACCGCTGGGAACTTGGTATTTGAATCCACCGGAATATCAAACTACGTGTTGCCGGCGCATGTCCGTCCCAGACCTCACCCTAGCCCAATGGATTTTCGGCGGCCTCGCTGCCGTTTGCGTGGGCCTGAGCAAAACCGGGTTTGGCGGAGTCGGAATGGTTGGGATCCTTTTCATGACGCAGGTCCTCCCCGCTCGCGAATCCACCGGGGCGATTCTTCCGCTGCTCATTGTCGCCGATATTTTTGCCGTTCACGCCTTCCGGCAGTTCACCGTCTGGAGGCACCTGGTCAGGCTACTCCCCCCCGCGATGCTTGGAATTATTTCAGGCTGGTTGCTCATGCCTCACCTCTCGAACGAGTTGTTCCGCGTTGTCATCGGTTGGATGGTTGTCTTTCTCGTCCTCTTGACGATCTTCCAAAAACTCTTCATCCGACTCCCCGCCATTTTTGCCGAACACCCGGCGTTTGCATGGCCGATCGGCTGGGCGGCCGGCGTGACCACGATGCTGGCCAACGCCGCCGGTGCCGTCATGACAATCTACCTGCTCGCCTGCCGCCTCCCGAAATACGAATTCGTCGGCACAGCGGCATGGTTCTTTTTCATTATCAACGTCGTCAAGGTGCCATTTAGCCTCTCCATCGGCCTGATCACGCCCTCTTCGCTCATGCTCGATGCCTTGCTCATCCCTGGAATCCTTGTCGGTGTAGCGGCGGGGAAGTTTTTCCTCGGGAAGATTAACCAACTCGCCTTCGAGTGGCTGATGATCGCATTCTCTCTCATCGGCGGCCTCCGACTCGCTCTCGGGTAAGGCGGTAAACTCCTTTACGAATTCACCTTCAAAGATCAAACCAACCTAGCGGACCGATTTCTCGACGGGAATTTGCAGCGGGAGGGCTTATCATTGAAAGGGAGCTCGATAGCCTTCAAGATCCGCGGCGAGCTTTCACCTCATGAGATATCTATTCCTCCACGTCCTTCCTCCGCTCTTGCTGATCTTCGGCCCCCTGGCGCATGCGACGGAATCCGAACCGAAAAATACCGCTAAGGTTTTAACCATTGGGAACAGCTTTGCCGAAAATTCGATCCGCTTTCTTCCAGAGTTGGCCAGGTCGGGTGGAAAACAACTCGTTCTCTTCCGCGCCAACCTTGGAGGTCACTCGCTTCAGCAACATGTCGAATATCTGGAAACATTTTCTGCTGATCCCCTCAATCCTAAAGGCAGTCCCTACAAAGCCTCCACAACGGCGGGAGGGGACGGAAAAAAGATAAGCTTGCAAGAGGCGCTGCGGAGCGATGCTTGGGATGTCGTTACCATTCAGCAGGTGAGCCACTTGAGCCCACAATACGAAACGTATCAACCTTATGCTGGGAAATTGATCGAATTCATCAAGAAGCATGCACCCCAAGCGCGAATTCTCATTCATGAAACGTGGGCGTATCCGTCTGACTGCACGCGTTACAAGGATCCCGCGACCCCCTACTTGAAGGATCCGGAGACGATGTATCAAAACGTGAAGGCCGCCTACGGCCAACTATCCAAAGAGACCGGTCTCGGGATGATCCGCGTGGGCGACGCATTCCATTCGGTCATGACGGGCCCGGACCCGATCCGCCTTCATGGCATTAACAAGGATGGGACGGGAGATTTTCATGCCAATGCCAACGGCCAATTCCTTGGCGCTGCCATGTTCTACGAAGCGGTGTTTAACGACAGCGTCCTAGACAATCCCTTTCTACCCAACGAAGTGACCCCTGAGGTCGCCAGACGTCTGCGCGATGTCGCCCACGCCACGCCCGTTCGCTAACAAATCCATTGGAATGCCTGCTGGATCGCCCGTGGCGAGCCGCCGGCTCGAGGTCAAATCTTCACGATCGTGAAACCATTCCAGGGGTTGAAGCGCAGTTTTCAACAGTGAGGAAAAAAGATACCCGATCATTCTTCAGGTTCCACTTTCCCTGCCTATCAATCGCCTTTATAGACAGAAGCTGCTTTTATGAATCTCCATCCCGTTGATTGCGGATTGTTCAAACTCGATGGCGGGGCGATGTTTGGCGTAACACCCAAGGCGCTTTGGAAAAGGACCAATCCGGCAGACGAAAACAACCTGTGCACATGGGCGTTGCGCTGTCTGCTGATCGAAGACGTGGACAGGCTGATCTTAATTGATACTGGTCTGGGTGATAAGCAGGACGAGAAATTCTTCCGGCATTATCATATTCATGGCGAGGGTTCTCTGGAGTCGTCCTTGAACGGACTCGGGTTTGCAATGAGGGATGTCACCGATGTTTTCCTGACGCACCTGCATTTCGACCATTGTGGAGGAGCCATCCAATGGAAATCGAAGGAGTCCCGCCAAGCGGCACCGGCCTTTCCCAACGCGACTTACTGGAGCAATGCCTCCCACTGGCAATGGGCCACGGAGCCTAATGCGCGGGAGAAGGCCAGCTTCCTTCCGGAAAATATCCAGCCCATCCTAGAGTCGGGGCAGTTGAGGTTTATGGATCCTGCAGGCCCTAGCCCGTTCAAACAGTTCGATATCCTCTACGTTGACGGGCATACGGAAAAAATGATGATTCCGAAAATCCAGTATAAAGGCATGACCATTGTGTTCGCGGCGGATTTACTGCCTTCTGCAGGACATATTCCCCTGCCGTATGTGATGAGTTATGACACCCGCCCCCTGCTCACCTTGGAAGAGAAAGCCGTATTTCTGAATCAAGCCGCTGCCGATCGTCATATCATCTACTTTGAGCACGACGCAGTAAACGAATGCTGCACCCTGCAGATGACGGAGAAGGGACCTCGCCTTGAGAGGGCTTTTCCTTTGAGCGAAATTCTTTGATGAAAGCTCCGACAGAAACCGAGAGAGTCTTGGAGGAAGATATCAAAATCTCATGGTATCGCACACCGGTTGACCGGGATCTCATGAAGCGCCTCATGACTCGCGACGACGGCAAAGCCCTGAGGCATGCCCTGCTTCACTTGGCGCTCTTCTGCGTCACAGGAACACTCACTTACCTCGCCTTCCTCCATGTGAACGCGGCGAACTGGTTCTGGTCGGTCCCGGTCGTCCTGTTCTGCCTGTTCTGGCATGGAACGTTCGCTCAATTCATGGGAGGGGTCGCAGTGCATGAACTCTGCCACAAGACCCCATTCAAGCGGCAGTCGCTCAATGACTTTTTCCTCTCGGTCTTTTCCTTTTTGAGTTGGTTCGATCCGGTCGCCTATCGGCTGAGCCATGTTAAGCACCACCAAGTGACCGTCCACCACGGACTCGACGGCGAAGTCATTCTTCCGCAGAAGCTGGATTGGAGTCCCTGGGAGGAGGGCGACGTGATCCTGCCGCAACGGCTCGACGGGAAATTCCTCCAGTTTGTGCTATGGCAGTTTCTCCCCTTTCCGAATCCGGTGGCCTGTTGGCAACGAACGGTGCTCTGGGCTAAATATGCCATGGGCAACCTCAAGGGCGTCGGCATGTTCGCGGGCGGCGAATGGTGGCTCAACCGCATTCTCCCGGAGGACAAGCCGGAAGCCAGGGCACGACACCGCAACTGGGCACGGATCGTCTTACTGGGCCACTTGGCTCTCGCCATTCTCTTCATCGCGACCGGCCACTGGTTCCTCGTGGTAATTGTCAGTTGCTGCGGAACCTATGCGGGCTGGCTGTCCGGCCTCTGCGGCCTGCCGCAGCACATTGGCATGGGGCCGGACGTTCCAGATTTCCGCCGCTGTTGCCGCACCTACACCTGCCATTGGTTTCCTGCCTTCCTCTACTGGAACATGCAATACCACGTCGAGCACCACATGTACCCGGCTATTCCCTTCTACAACCTCCCGGCTTTGCGGCAGGCCATCGAACACGACCTGCCACGCGCTCCCCATGGCCTCCTCGCAACATGGCGGGAGATTTTTCCCATTCTCAAAAAACAAAACGAAGACCCGAACTTTTTCTTCACTCCCGAAATCCCGAGCCGCGGGTGAACGAGGCGGTGGGGTGGTAGTGGGGTATTGCGGCGAATTGGGCGGCTGTGGAGTGGAAGGCCATGGCCACGACAACTTCGTGGATGAGGTCCGAGGCGTGGGGTCCTACGACGGCCCCGCCGAGAAGTTCGCCGGTTATTGGATCGGCCAACAATTTGACGAACCCGTGATTGGCTCCCATGACCATGGATTTGCCGTGGTCATTGAACGGGTAGGATGCGGACTTGTAGGGGATGCCCTTTTCGCGGGCATCGGTTTCGCTGAGTCCGACGACACCGATTTGGGGTTCGGTGAAGACGGCAAAGAGTTTGAGGCGGTAGTCCATCGTTTCCCCGGCCGCACCATTTTTAAAAAGATTCGCGGCATTTCTGGCTGCGAGTTCGCCCTGTTGGATGGCAATATGAACGACCTCAAATGGGCCGCAGCAATCGCCCGCTGCAAAAATGTTCGGGTTGCTGGTTTGTTGGGTTGATGTCACCCCGATCCCCTTGCCATTGAGGGCAACGCCGGCTTTTTCAAGATCAAGGCCTGCCACATTCGGCACCCGGCCAAGGCCATTGAAGACCGCCTCGGCACCCACATCACAAAGTTTTCCGTCCTCCTCAAAATGGATCCGGATGCCATCACCTGAGGACTCCACTTTCAAAAGTTTTGTGCCCGTGTGGATTTCGATCCCCCGCTCCCGGAAGGCCGATTCGACTGTTTCAGCAAGGTCAGGATCCACGCCACGCAGGAAGTGCTTGCTGCGCTGAATGATCGTCACCTTCACACCGACCGCATGCATGTAATGCGCCAATTCCAAGGCGACCGGACCCGCCCCGAGGACAATCACCGAATGCGGCAGCTCTTTGGCATCAAGAATATCATCACTGGTCAGAGAATTGACCTCCATCAGGCCCGGCACATCGGGGGAAAAGTTTTTCGAGCCGGTTGCGATCAGGAAATAGGAGGATTCGATTTCAAGTGAGCCTCCGTCCATGAGGCGAACGGCGATTCGGTCCGGTCCCAGAAAACGGGCATGACCACGGAAAAAATCGAAGGGGCCGGCTTCAAGTTGCTGACGCCGGTAGCCGGCAAAATTTTCGATGAGCGAGCGTTTGCGGTTGATGATGGCGGAGACATCGGCGCGGACCTCGGGGATATGAACACCGAAGTCCAGAGCCTCCTGAGCGGCCAACATGCGGTTGGCGCTTTCAATGAGGGCCTTGCTTGGCATGCAGCCGCGCAGGATGCAGAGTCCGCCGACCTCGCCCCCACCTTCGACCACGGCGACACTCAGGCCGGCACCTGCCGCCGTGCGGGCCGCCGCATATCCGGCACTTCCCCCGCCAACCACCACAAAATCGTAGGAAAAGTTCTCGCTCATGCCCTGAGTCAAGCACCTTTTCACCCCCTCATGCACGCTGATAATGGAAATATCTCTTTGATTCGGACGCCAAACTTGAGAATTATCACCGCCTACATGAGTGAGGGTATCCGAGTCCGGGCCAAATTTTTCTTCGAAGGAAGCAGGAAGTTTTTTGTCAAAGGTGTCACTTACGGCCCCTTTGCCCCGGATGCTGCCGGCGAATATTTCGGCACGCCCGAAAAAGCCGCCGCGGATTTTTCGGTCATGGCCGCTGCCGGAATCAACCTCGTCCGCATCTACTATGTGCCGCCGAAGTGGTTCCTCGACCTCTGTGCCAAACATGGCATCCGCGCCTTGATATCGATCCCATGGGCCGAACACCTCGAGTTCCTCAAGGACCGGAAAATCTGCCGTGATGCCGAACGTGCGGTCATCGAAGGTGTCGCAAAAAATGCCGGCCATCCCGCGGTCTTCGGTTATCTCGTGGGCAATGAAATCCCGAGCACAATGGTTCGATGGCTCGGAGCCCGTCAGGTCACGGAATTTGTGGAGCGCCTGATTTCTCTTGGCCGCGCGGAGGACCCCAATGCGCTCTTCTCCTACGCAAGTTATCCGCCCACGGAATACCTCCTTCCCCAAAATTCGGATTTCACAACGTTCAATGTGTATCTGCACAATCGCGATGATTTTGAGCGCTACCTCGCGCGTTTACAAAATCTTGCCGATGACAAGCCACTGATGCTTGGAGAGTTCGGAATGGATACCATCCGGCATCCCGAGGAGGAGCAGGCGGAAATGTTGCAGTGGCACATTGAGAGTGTCGTGCGCGGCGGGTTGGCGGGAACGATCATTTATTCATGGACCGATGAATGGTTCCGGGGTGGTCAGGAAATTTTGGACTGGTCCTTCGGGTTGGTGCGGCGGGATCGTTCTGTGAAGCCAGCCTATGAAATGGTGAAGCGGCTGTTTGCCGGCCAGGGTTCTGTCACCAAACGTGTGCCGCTCCCCAGTTACCCGAAGGTTTCGGTGATCGTCTGTTCGTACAATGGCGGCAAAACGCTGGACCGGTGTTTACAGTCCCTGCGGGAGGTGGATTACCCGGATTATGAGGTGATCCTTGTGGATGATGGCTCCAAAGACGACACCGTGGAAATTGCCGCCCGCCATCCATGGATTGTCAGCATCCGGCAGGAAAACAAAGGACTCAGTTTCGCACGGAATGTGGGCGCCTATGCAGCCAAAGGCGAGATCATCGCCTACACAGACAGCGACTGCATGGCCGATCCCGACTGGCTGTATTTTTTGGTGGGCACACTCATCAGCGGCGATTATGCCGGAGTCGGAGGTCCGAACATTTCCCCGCCGGCCGAAAATTGGATCCAAGCCTGTGTGGCAGCGGCTCCCGGCGGACCGAGCCATGTTCTCCTCTCGGACGTTGTGGCTGAACACATCCCAGGTTGCAACATGGCATTCTATAAATGGGCCTTCGACAAAGTCGGGGGATTCGACCCGGAATACCGCAAAGCCGGGGACGATGTGGATTTCTGCTGGCGCCTCCAGCAGGAGGGGCAGGTCATAGCCTTCAGCCCGGCGGCCATCGTCTGGCATTACCGCCGGTTCACACTCAAAGCCTTCCAAAAACAACAGGAAGGCTACGGAGAGGCCGAGTCCATGCTTCGATTCAAACACCTCATTTTTTTCGGTCCAACAGGCACAGCCAAATGGAAGGGTCAGATTTATGGTGCGCCCCGCTTCACATGGCTGGTGAACCGCCCGGTGATATACCATGGCATTTTCGGAGAAGGTCTTTTCCAAAGCATTTACCCGACCCCCCAATCCGAAGTCGCCGCGTATGTGAGCAGTGTCGAATGGGTCGCCCTCACCGCATTCATACTCGCCCTCTCGGTGCCGCTCCCCATGCTCCGCATCGTGCCATACCTCATGTTCGGAGGAACGCTGCTCGTTGCGCTCTCTTACATGATTCATGCCCGGCTGGAGTCACGTCATGACACCATCCGTGCAAGGCTTCTTGTGACTTTTCTTGCCCTGGCACAACCTCTCGTTCGCGGTTGGGCCCGGTACTTCACGTGGCTTAAATTCAAACGTACCCCTCCCGCGGTTATTGCCGCCCCGGAAGAGAATTACACGCCGGCCCGGGGCAGTATCTCCAAGCTCAATTATTGGAGCGAAAATGGCCGGGGACGGGAAGCCCTGCTTCCGGAGGTGATCTCAGCTTTGGAAACCGAAGGGTGGAGCTACTCGATTGATACCGGATGGAAAGAATGGGATATCCAGATTTATGGGAGCTTCTGGTGGGGAATCCAACTCCGAACGGTCACCGAATACCACGGCGGCCCGAAATGCCTCACCCGCGTGCACCTCGCCACGCGCATGGTTGCCACCACATTTCTCGTCAACCTCACGATCATCTGCATCCTCGGGTATCGTCAGGTCCTCGAACCCGGAGGCGACCTCTGGCTTTGGGTTCCCTATCTCGTGCTGCTGGGCATCCTCCTTCGCAGGGCCTACCGCCTCAAAAAACGCGTGGCGGCACTCGTAGGAGCCGCCGCCCAGCGCTGTGGCTTCACCCGGATCTCCCGCGGGAACAAGCCGGGGTAATTTTAACAGTCCGGAACAACCATTCAGATCATTGGCAAGATGCCAATACCTCGTGGCATTGGCTTCCAGCCAATGATCCAGAGCAAACCGAAGGCATCATTTCGTTGACCTTTGTTCTGTCCGGGCGGGTATTCTGAAACCCGCCCGGAGGGTTGAACAATTACCGCCTCCAACCGCAGGAGCTCTGACGGTAGTAAACCGGGCGCTGATTGTAATACCGGTCATTGCCGCAGTCCCTGTTCCGGCCGCCGCCGTAATACACGGGTTGGTTGTAATAAACAACCGGGCGCCTGTAAACCTGCGGTGGGCAGATTGGACGGGGTTGGCAAACGACGGGTCTTGGATTGCAGTTGCCGCCTCCCGAGGAGATGACAAATGTGAATTGCGGGCCGGCCATCGCGGAGGATCCCATGCTGAGGAGGCTTGCGATTGCGAGGAGTGTGAGTTTGATTTTCATAGTGCTCTGTGAGCTATTGGAGATAACGGACATGATTCCAAAATATTCAAAAAACTTTTTTGGCCGGAAAACTGGCATTCAAATCCTTGCCTGCTTGGCCTGTGTCCTGTGCCTGGGGCTGTCCGGTTGTGCTTCTGTGAGTTCGACCTCCGCGTATTATCTGCCTTACACCACCGATGTTTATCCGCCGAAACCCAAGGATGCTCCCATACCAATCCTCGGCAAAGCCCCTGACCGGGGTTACAAAACCATCGGTCGCCTTGCGTTTTCGACCTCCCAGGGATGGCGGTTCCTCCGGGAAAGCATGCTTTACAATGCCCGTGCGAATGGCGCCGATGCAGTCCTTCTCAAGGAAACCAGTTCGCGCAGGGAAACGGCCATCGTGAATGTTCCCCCGCGCTTCAATTGGATCCCGGTTTCCGGCCCGGCCTGTCGGGACAAAAAGGGCAATGTTTGTTACAACACGACCTACATCCCCGATTATCAGCCGGGGTATTCTTATCCGACATCCTGGACTATCACCGGCATTGACTCGGAAATGATTGTGTTCAAAAAGTGAGTATGACCCAACGTGAAACCATTGTCCCGCCTGCCGGGGCCAAAAAAGTTCTGCTGCACAGTTGTTGTGCGCCCTGTTCCGGCGAAGTGATGGAGGCCATCGCTGCCTCCGGGGTCGAAATGACAGTTTATTTCTACAACCCGAACATTCACCCCCGCGAGGAATACGACCTCCGAAAAATTGAAAATATCCGGTTTGCGGAGAAGATGGGAATTCCCTTTGTGGATGCCGACTATGACACCGACAATTGGTTCGCACGGGTCAAGGGCCTGGAATGGGCTCCCGAGCGCGGCGAGCGGTGCACGATGTGTTTTGACATGCGTTTCGAACGCACCGCCCTCCATGCACACGAAAACGGATTTTCTGTTTTCACAAGTTGCCTCGGGATTTCACGGTGGAAAAACCTGGAACAGATCAATGGGTGCGGTGAACGTGCGGCAGCACGATATCCTGACATGACCTATTGGACCTTCAACTGGCGCAAAAAGGGCGGCGCACAGCGCATGCTCGAAATCTCAAAACGGGAACAGTTTTATCAGCAGGAATACTGCGGGTGCATTTATTCGCTCCGGGATACCAACCGCTGGCGCTCGGCCAATGGCCGGGAAAAAATTGTGCTGGGCGAAAAGTTTTATAGTGCTTCGGAGGCTGCAGAATGACCCCCCAGCGTTGGGGCGTGGTCCTCTTTTTTGTGGTGTTCGTGATTGCGGCCGCAGCGGCGTTTTCTTTCGATGCCGATATCCGTGATGCAGTGAAAACCGCGCAGGGAAGTCACTGGCGCGACAGCAGCGAGAAGGCCTTCCATTCCATGGTGCGAAAATGGGGAGACTGGCCATGGCTGATGGTCTTTGCCGCGGTGTGTCTGGCCGTTGCCCGGCTGTGCCGCAGTCGCCGGTGGACGCGTCTCCTCGTGGCGGCCATGCTGGCCTCCACCCTCTCAGGAATCGCTGTGAACACGTCCCGCCTCACCACCGGCAGAACCCGACCACGCGCCAGCCCCGAAGTCGCCCAGGGGTTCTATGGGCCGTGGCATGATGGCAAACTGCTCATCGGTAACGCCAAATACAATTCCTTCCCAAGCGGCCACACCGCAACCGCTTTCGGATTTGCATGGCCACTCGTTTACGGCTGCCCTCCCGCCGGCCTGCTCGCGTTGGCCGGAGCCGCCCTCATCGGCTGGTCCAGCCTCATGCTCGAAGCCCACCACCTCTCGGATGTGGTCGTCTCGATTTTTGTCTCCGGGGGCATCTCATGGCTGGTTTGGCAATGGACCGGCCGCCACGGCGAGACCACCTGGAACAGGATCGTGGAATCTCTCCGCAGGCGATTGCGCAAATAGTCACCCCGCCAAAAATTTCCGCCCGCTGTCATTCAATGTGGCGCAATACGGTGTTCGGGTATTTTCGAGTTCAGGCATTGGCTTGGACCGGAAGGGGTGATATAAACACAAGATGACTGACCTCCAACGCGCATCCATTCGACGGTCCGTGGAGGCCTGGCAACGTGCCGCGCCCGTGATGGAGAGCGTGCGTCGCGAAAACATCCGGGAGTCAGACACCGTGAAATCGATCCTCGCTTTCCGCGGTCTGGTATTGGCCAAAGTCAAGTCCCATCCGCCCGTTCCGACATCCGGATTGGTCGAGCAACAACGTCTTTTCCGGTTGGTTCAAGCAAGGTCATGACGGAACTTTTCGGCCTCGCATTGGACCTTCAGGACGTGTGCCGGAGACATCGTTGGTCGTTTTGCGTGATCGGTGGACTTGCTGTTCAACATTGGGGTGAACCGCGCTTTACCAAGGATGTTGATCTGACTTTGCTCACCGGGTTTGGTGGTGAGGAGGAGTATGTGGATGCTCTGCTTGCCCTCTACCCGCCCCGCATCCAGGGAGCCAGAGATTTTGCCATCCAGAATAGGGTGCTTTTGCTCCAGTCCAAGGATGGTATCGGCATTGACATTGCCCTGGGGGCTTTGGATTTCGAGCGGTTGACGATTGAGCGGGCAAGCGATGTCGAGGTGATATCCGGAAAATTTCTCAGCCTTTGCAGCGCTGAAGACCTGATCGTCATGAAAGCCTTTGCTGACCGTCCTCTGGATTGGCACGACATTGAGGGAATCATCTTTTCGGGGTCACGCTAAGTAATGTGAATGTAAAGTAAGGGGGTGCTTTACATCGAAAAAAGGGGGGGTGAGACCGGAGAATCAGGCGTTTTTGATGCGTAGATTGCTCATTATCAGGCACAAGCACGAGGGTTGAGGGGGTGTCAGGAAAAAGAGTGTAAAGCTGAAAAAACAGGTTCTCATGGAATTGGGGGGATGGTCGCTCCCCCCATGGCCTAGGTCACTGATAGGTAATTGATCTCCTTGCTCGTCTCGCTGCGTTTTTTACTCGGCCAAGCCCAGAAGCTAACTTGGCGCAACCGGATAAGCTACGGCTCCGCCGCTATGATCTTCCGCCGCTCTTGCCTCGATATTTCCGCCTTGCGCCCCGGTTATTTTGCGATCTTTGAAAATGGCTCGGCCGGAAGTCCTGCACTGTTTTGCAATGTCACCGGGGGCTCCGGCCAGTTTGCCCAGGCGTATCTAGCAGAGACCGGATCGGCGGTCTCCGCGCAGGTCAATTCCACCGCGCTGGTGGAAACGATTTTCGCCTGCGCGGCATGAAAGACGCCATCCGGGCCAGCCACTTCAAACCCGGGCACATCGGGTTTTCCAACGGAGGTTTGGAGTCCGTTCTCGAATCCTTGGAAATTGATGCGCAGCGAGCCATTGGATTTTTCCATTGCCTGGAACGTCGGGCCGCGTGAGGCGATCGTTTTTCCATAGACGTCCGCCAGCGCAAGTCGGGCGAGGCGTTCCCCGACCGGCTGCTTCCTTTTCGGGTGGATGTTATTTTTCTCGCCGCAGTCGATTGACACGGCCATCCCGGTATGCGGAACGGTGTCACGGGTGAAGGTTTGCGCGGCGCGAAGCCCCGCCCAGTCACCGGCGGACGGGGTTTCGAAGGCGGACAATTGCACGAAAAGAAACGGCCAATCGGGACGGCCCCAAAGTTTCCGCCAGCCCTCGATCATCGTCGGGAAAAGAACCTGGTATTCGTCCGGCTTGGTGGCGTTTCCCTCACCCTGATACCAGATCACGCCGCGCGTCGTGTAAGGGACAAGGGGGGCAATCATGTTTTCGAAAAGCACGCCCGGAGACCGCGGGCTCCAAGGATTTCCGGCAGCTGCCCGCGTGGGCTCCTTCGGCCGGAGGCCACTGCTGCCGCCCTTTTTCCATTCCGTCAGAGCCGCCACGAATTGATCCCATGTGCTGATTTCCTCCTGCCACTGCTCCCTGGTTTTTTTCAATTCCAGTGCCTGCCGGGTGGCTCTCGCATATTTTTTCAACTCGGGCTGCCCCTCCAGCATATCGAGTGAGGTCCATGCCTCGGCAGGCGTGCCCCCATAAGCGCTCTGTATGATGCCGATCGGGCGGCCTGTGCCCTGATGCAACGCTTCGGCGAAATAGAATGCCACGGCGGAAAAATCGTTGTCGCGACTTGGCGGACCGGGTTTTAAGGCCCTCCATTTCAGATCGTCCGCGGTGAACTCCTTTTCAACCGGAAGCCCGGTTTTTTGGGGAACTTTGAGAAAGCGTATTCCGGGATTTTCACGCTTCATCCCCTCCGCGCCGCCAAGAGACTGCCCCACAGACAGCACCATGTTGGACTGGCCGGCGGCCAGCCAGACTTCGCCGAAGAGGATATCCTCCAGTTTGGCGGCATCATCCCCTGACACGGCTTCGAGTGAATGGGGGCCTCCCGATGGTTGCTCGGGCAAAATGGCTTTCCAGTTTCCCCCTGTATCCGCCTTGGCCTCGGCCACCTTCTTGCCGTCGAGCCGGATTTCCAGCCCGGCGCCGGGAGCGGACCTGCCCCAGACGTTGACCGGCATTTCGCATTGCAGAACGGCTGAGTTGTTAAAAACCGGAGCGAAAGCGACCTCGGCGCTGGCGCCCGCGGCAAACGTCCAAGCAAGTGCCAGCAGCGCGATCAGGAACTTTCTCATGAAGCCACGCTGTCCCATCCGGAACGGCCGTGCAACGCGCATTATTCAAAAACATTTTCTACGTAAAATGCTTCTTCCGGCCGACACGCGACGCGGCAGCTCAAACTCAGAAATGGTCGTGCAGCAATTTGATTCGCTCGAGTGGAGCCGGCGGATGGTGCCCCCGGAGCTTGCGGGTGCTGGCCGATTCATGCCATCGGCCTTGGATCAAGGTCTGGAGGGGATGCCTGGGCAAACCGGTCAGATTATGGTTCATCGCATGCACCAGCTGGTCGACCGCCACCTGTCCGTGCTCCGCTGCATTTTGCTCGATGCCGGAGAACGGAGATTTGTCGCCGGGATGGTCCAGCACGCTGAATCCGACATGGCGGGAGAGGGACTTCTGAATGCGTTTGATGGCGGGATAGAGGTCGCCCTGCATCGTCACGACCGCATCGATTTGGTGGTCGCGAATCCAGTCGCAAAAGCGGTCTTCGGGGAATGCTCCCCACGGGTAAACAAACCCTGGCAGATCGGCATCCATGCCGCGCCGATTGCGCCAATGGAGATAGGCAGCCGTCCAAAGGCGCGAGGAGAGGATATCGCCGGATTCCACGATTGCAAAACCGATGCGCCGATACCCATGGGATTCCAACTGCTCCAGTGAGTGCCTCATTCCATGAAAATGATTGTGACGAACAAGGTTCAGCTCGGGCCGGAGAAGAGTCGCCCCCAGATGAACCAGGCAAAAACGCTTCCAGTCCAAATCCAGCACGGAATCCGCTACCCCGGCGACATCCACAGCCAAAGGGGCAATGATGATCCCCTGGATCCCACGCGCAAAAAGAATATTTGAGAGCCGCTTTTTTTCAAACTGAGGGTCGCGGGTCCAAAAGGGGGTGAGGCGGTAGCCCAGCTCGAGAGCCCGTTTTTCCGCCCCCCGGTAACATCCGGAAAAATGATAAGATTCCTTCCAGGCAAACTCCGATTGCGAACTGGTGAGAAATGCGATTTCCCCCTGGTAACCCGGCGTTCTCCGCAGGCGGGCCAGGTCGGACATCAATTTTGCGACTTTTGGGTCGGCGCGAAATCCGAGTTTGCGGGACATTGCCAGAACCTTCCGCTTGGTGGATTTGGCCACATGGACATCGTCACGCAGCGCAAGGGAAACTGTCATCCGGGAGAGGCCAAGCTTCTCTGCAATGTCGCGCAGGGTGACACGTGGGGCGGCCTTTCCGTTGGATTCCGTTTTTGTGCGGAATGGCGTTTGTGCCGTTTTCGGCGCTGTCTTTTTTCGTAAAGCAGGCATGAACGGGAACTTTCTATTGCCGGCCGATCCTCGATGCCCCGCTGGGAGACATGCATACGCTAGCGCGATGACAATATGTCGGGGTGTTGAACATTATTCGTGTGTTTGAGCGAAGCTAAAAAAAGGCTTTTCGCCTAAAAAATCCTAAGGAGTAGTTGCCTGCGGTCAATCCCAAATGATCCGGCCCAACGCGGAGCCGGCACGCAGGTCGCACCGGAACTCGAACTGCGGCGAGCGAACAAAAACTGGGAGGAGATTCCAACGACTACAATATGTCCTGGATGCGGACTTCCGAGAGGTCGCGAACTTTGAAATCTGCCGCGGGATGGGCAAAGGCGCTCCCAACCGCAAGCACGGACATTCCTGCGGCCAACGCGGCCTCGACTCCGGCATGAGCATCCTCGACGACAAGACAATGCCAGGGAGGAACCCCAACGCTCTCTCCTGCGAGGACAAAGACCTCGGGATCAGGTTTTGACCGCGAGATATTGGTTCCGTCCACCACGGTATCAAAAAAATCCTCCAATCCGATGGCAGCAAGAATCGGGCGCGCATTTTTACTGGAGGAGCCGATCGCCAATTTGATCCCTCGGTCCCGGAGGGCCCTCAGGATATCCTGAACACCCGGGAGAATGTCCCCAGGGGTCAGATTCTTCAACGAATCCCGGTAGATGGCGTTTTTCTCTTCGGCCATCGTGTTCTTCTCGGCGTCCGAGTAGACCCGCGATGCGCGCTCGATGAGGATGTCGAGGGACTCCATGCGGCTGACCCCCCGAAGACGCTCGTTATCATTCCGGTCGAAGGGGATTCCCTCCGCATCCGCAATCTGCTTCCACGCGTGGTAGTGGAATTCGTCCGTCGAGACGATGACTCCGTCCAGATCAAAAATGACCGCCTGAGTTTTGTTCATAAACGCTCGCCGTTTGATTCCGCACTCCTCAAGGCAGCTTGGGAGATTCCTTGGCAAACAGCCACTGCTGGAGGGCTTGGTTTGCGGGTCTGAGAAGCTCAATCTTTTCGACCACGACCGGAGTCGCTCCGTTGCCGAAATCCAGGCGCAGGCCGAAGAGGGAGTCGGCAGCGGTGAACGAAACCTCGTAAGCATGGGGGCGTCCGTCGTTGATGATGTCGAACTCGACCCGGCGCTCGGGCTTGAAGGTGCGGTCAGCATAATCGGACCAAAATACCTTGCCCTTGCCCGGACGTTCGGTGCGCATGGTCCAGCGCAGGGTGAATGTGCCGGATTCACGCACAAGCCCCCGGGTTGAAAGGCCGGGCCCGGAAACGGACAGCCCACTTGCGTCGAGCGAAAGTCGGTCCTCTTTGGCCGAGGGAATCCATCCGCCCACCGGGGCGAATGCCGGATGATAATCGGGATTGGGCTTCGGGGGACGGCCTCCCACTGAATAATGCTCTTTCAGCATGGCGGCGAGCCGGGAGACAATCTCCGGGTGCTTTTCTGCCAGGTTGGTTGTTTCGCCAATATCTTCCTTGAGGTTATAGAGAAGAAAGCGGTCGGGCCAGAAATCCGAGACCCAGAAGTTTTCCAGGAGCTTCCAATCGCCCTCCCTCACCCAGGCTCCGGGCGGGGAATATTCAGTGAAGCTGTGGGGGAAGTAGCAGTAGATCGCCTCGCGTCCGAGCGCTTGGCCCTTCAACGCGGGAACCAGGCTGACCCCGTCGAGCACTTGATCGGCGGGCCGGGGGATGTCGGCGATCTCAAGCAGCGTCGGGTAGTAATCCACGCCCGTGATGGGCTGGTCACACACCGCGCCTGCGTCAGTCACGCCTGGCCAACGAATCAAAGCGGGCACGCGACCGCCCCCCTCGAAGATTGAGGCCTTGCCACGGCGGAGCGGGAAGTTATTGGTGACGGGCACATTCCCGTCGGCTTCGACCTTTTTGTTTGTCAGGCCACCGTTGTCCGAGGTGAAAACGATGATCGTGTTTTTGTCGAGGCCGGTGCTCTCGAGGTCGTCGAGTATGCGGTTGAGGCTTTCATCCACGCTCTGGATCATCGCCGCCATGGTCGGGCTGAGTTGTTTGCCCTGCGGGTCCGGGTGCTGCCGGTAGTATTCGATCAATTCCGGCTTGCCCATGAGCGGGGTGTGAACCCCCCAGTGCCAGAGGCAAAGAAAAAACGGCTTTCCCTTGTCTTGATTGATGAAGCGGATGGCCTCTTCCGTTGCGCGATCGGTGAGGTATTCGCTCGCCGGGCCGTCGGTGATCGTGCCCGCCTTGAATTTGTAGGGAGAGAAATAGCTTGGAGGGCCGGGGTCCGGCGCCCCATGGAAGCTGAAATCGAAGCCCTGATGCTCGGGCCAGAACTCCGGGGCAAGGCCCAAGTGCCACTTGCCGACGAAGCCCGTGCGATAGCCTGCGTCGCGGAAGGCTTCGGCGAGCGTGTGCTGATTGAGCTCCAGCACCCGCTTGCTGCAAGGCAGAAGCTGCGAGGCAAACTCGGGGAGCTTCGTTGTGCTGTAGCCCGAATCGGCGGGGCCAACCGCCGTGTGGCCCAGGGCTTCAGTCATGCCATGGCGCGCGGGATATTGTCCACTGAGGATTGAGGCACGGCTTGGCGAGCAGAGGGGGCTGGCGGAATACGCGTTGGTGAAGCGGACGCTCGATCTGGCGAGTCGCTCCATCGCCGGCGTTTTGTAGAACGTCGAGCCGTAGAGCGAGCTGTCCATCCACCCGAGGTCATCCACGAGGATAAAGATCACGTTCGGGCGCTGCGCCGCAGGAGCCGGAGAAAGCCCGAACATCCAGGCCGCCAGGGCGGCAAGGCTTCGCGTTTGAAAAAGAGCTCCGAACGATTTGAGTATGTTGTTCATGTTTCTCCGGGTTGAACCACCCGACACCCAGCCTAATCTGGGCGTGTGAACCGGGCCACGGTTTTTCTGAAGGCTTTTATTATACGTATAAATTTAATCCGGCGGGAATCCATTGTTTCTCCCGCCCTCCTGGAGGATAAATTGATAGGGATCGACGCACCAACCGCCCCCAGCCCATGAAAGTTTCTCTCCCGCTCTTTGCCCTGACACTCCTGTCACCGCTGACCGCGCTGGAAGCCGCTGATTCGACCTCACCAGCGCCGCCGGCTCCGGAACGAACCCGCACGGTGCGCATCACAGGTGATTTCCTGCAATTGCCGCTGATGCAACATGTGACCGGCGATAAGAAAAAAGACAGAGAGGGCTTCGAGAAGTTGAGCATCGAGGCTGACGGGAAGGTGTTGCGTTACATGAATGTCGATTTGCCGCAGGACGGCAAGCAGCCTGATTTTTGGTATTCCGCTGATCTTCGTGAGTTCAAAGGCCGCGAAGTTACGCTGCGCATCAAATCGCACGATGCCGCAGCACTGGAGCGACTGGAATTCAGTGACAAAGAATTCATTGACGCTCACGCTTATGACGGCCCGTATCGCCCGCGCTTCCACTTCAGCCCGCGTCTGGGATGGATGAACGACATTAACGGCAGCTACTACCAGGATGGCCTCTATCACCTCTTCTACCAGTTCAATCCCGCGTCCACAGGTGCGGGTGCGGGCTTCGACATGCACTGGGGTCATTCGGTCAGCAAAGATCTCGTGCATTGGGAAGAATGGCCGGTCGCACTCTTCCCTGACGCCTCGGGACAGTGTTTTTCCGGCAGCGCCGTGATGCAGCAGCGTCCTGTTCCCGGAGTTAATGAAGGCGTCAAACTCCCCGCGCCGACGATATTCTTCACCGCAACGCAGCCCTCTTCACAACACCTCGCCACCACCCCCGATGGCGGCCGCACATGGATGCGCTATGCCGACAATCCGGTGGTGCCAAAAATGGGAGAAGGCGACCGCGATCCGAAGGTCATCTGGCATGAGGCATCGCAGCACTACGTCATGGTGCTTTACGTCCGCGGAAATGAAGAGGGCTACCACTTCCTGCGCTCAAAGGATCTCATCAAATGGGAGCCAACCAGCGTGCTGCCGAACTGGTTCGAGTGCCCCGAGTTCATCCCGGTGAAATCGGCTGTAACCGGCGAAGATCTCATGCTGCTCTACGGCTGCTATCGCACGCCAAAAGATGCGCCGGAGCAGATGAATATCAAGTCCTGCTACCAGCTCGGACGATTTGACGGAAAAACCTTCACGCCGATCACCAAGCCGCGCAGCGCGCACCTCGGCCCCAACTACTACGCCGCTCTCGTCTTCCAGAACGAACCGAAAGGCCGCCCGATCATGATGGGTTGGGCGCAAGGCACCAGGTTTCCCGGCGAACCGTTCAACCAATGCGCCAGCGTTCCCCTACTGATGCAGCTAAAAGCCATCAACGGTGAGGACACGCTCTGCTTTGAACCCGCCGAGGAAGTCAACACCCTGCGCGGCGAGCCGCTGGTGACACTCAGCAACATCAGCGTCGCCGAAGCGAAGACCAAACTCGCCGCTCTCGCGAAAGACGCTGCGTTGGACGTCGTCATGCGCTTCCGGCCTGCGGCATCAAGCCGGGTGAACTTCACCATTCGCAACTTCGCCTTCGGCTACGACGCTGCGACCAATTCCCTCAATCGCGGTCAGGCCAGCAAACTGATCCATCCCGGCAAATCCCTCGACGCCCGCTTCCTCATTGATCGCGGCATCGTCGAGAGCTTCTGGAACGGCGGGGAAGCCGCCTACTCAGTCGCCTCCCTGCACACCGACGCCGGACCCGCGTTCGCCATCGAAGGCGATGCCGTGATCGAGGAGCTCACGGTCTATCCGATGGCGAATATTTGGAAGTGAACCGCCTCGAAGATGACCGGAAATTCCTGGTGCGGAGGGCGAGGAAGCCGGGTTCAAGTTTCTACACCGAACCGCGCCGGGCTTCCAGCTCCCTGCGGATTTCCGCGACCCGTTCCCTGGTGAGGCCGTAGCTGTAGATGGCGATGGCGCAGATGCTCAGAAAGACAACCGGGATCCAGACGTAACATGTCCGCAGGTTGCGAAGCACCTCGTCGGGCTGCTGTCCGCCGTTGTTGACATTGAAGCCGACCCAGACGAGCAGGATGCCTCCGAGACCCGAGATGAACGTTGAGGTCATCTTGCCGATCCATGTGAAGACGGCCGTGAAACTCCCCTCGCTTCTGCGTCCGCAGGCGAGCTCGTCATAGTCCACGACATCGGCCAGCATCGAGGGGAGGATGAGCCATGTTCCCATCCCGATGGGGGCGATGATGAGCGGTGGGATCACCTGCCACCAGGGATGGGCGGGGTTGAAAAAAATGTACGTGGAGAGGTAGCCGGTGATGCCGAACCCGAGCGCGAGGTAAAGCAGGGCTTTTTTGCCGAACCGCGTGGCGATCCAAGTGAGAGCGGGAACGCTGAACAGGCTTGGCAAGAAGAGCAGGGTGCCGGTGACTCCCTGGATCGTGGTCGCCAGCACGATATCGCCGCGGCACACGACGTAGGCATTCATGTAAAAGCTCAGGGCGCTGACAATCCCGGAACCGATCGTGTTGCAGAGCAGGATGACCGAGAGGATGAGGAAAGGCCTGGTGGACAGGGTCTGCTTCATCGCGGGCAGGAGCCGCTCCTTGGCCTGCTTCCGGGCGGCGTGGTAGTAGCGCTCCTTGACAAAGAGGCCAGGCAGGATGCCGAATCCGATGGCGAGCACGGCCATGACGATGCTGATGGTGCGCATTCCTCCGGCCAGATTCGGCCCGCCGTTGTAGCTCGTGCCGAAGACCGAGAGCGCGGCCAGCGCAGGGATCCAGCCGATGCACATCGCCCAGATCTGCTGGGGGACGACGCGATACGCCGTGATCCCGATGCGCTCGTCGTAGTTCGGCGACATCTCCAACTGCAGGCTGTAATACGGCATGGCCCAGAGCGAATAGCTGGCATACAGGAGCATGCCGCAGGGGATCAGCCAGGCAGCCATCTGCCACTGAGAGAGCCCCTGGGGAACCCACCAGATCAGCGGAAGAAACAGGCCGGTCAAGATCGCCCCCGCGACAATAAACGGCCGGCGCCGCCCCCAGCGGGTGCGGGCATTGTCCGAAAGATTGCCGAAGAACAGGTCGCAGACGGCATCCCACAGGCGCCAGATCACCAGGATCCACCCGAGCAGCGCCGGGTTCATGCCGAGCCCGATGTTGAGCATCGGAGTGAAGTGGTTGTTGGTCACCCAAATGGACATGACCTCGGTCGTCCCCCCAAGGCCGTAGGCGACTTTCTGGCCGACAGGCACCCGCTCGCCTTCAGGGACTTTTGAACCGAAGGTGTTTTTCGCCCATGCCGCGAGCGCATTCCCTTTTTTCGCCGGGGCTGTCACGTGAGGGAGATGGCTCCCGTCAGTCGCGGCGGTCTCGGTGGCAATGCTGGTGAATTCTCTTTCCTTGTTTTCCATGGTTTCAAAAAATGCGGTGCCGGAGCCGAGCGGATGATGGCAAAAACAAGTCGGGCGGCGCACCCCCAGCACGCCGCCCGATACCCCCCAATTACCTAAAATGACATGCGGAATGGATCCTCAATCACGCCGCCGCCGCCGCATCACCATCACGAACGTGAGGCTACCGGCCAGGAGCGCCCATGTGGAGGGCTCGGGGACGACCGCAAAGTCGCTGTTGTGATTCAGGACCGCCCATGTGGATCCAGCGGTTGTGTCCACACCGTAGGCTCCCAGCATGGTGGTGCCGTTGAAGATTCCGCCATTGTTGGCGAGGAATGTTGCGAAGCTCGTGGTGTAGGCACCCGCCAGCGCGCCTGCGGGCCCCGTGTTTCCATCCACCGCATTCACCCAAGTTCCCGCATTGTCCCAGCCCAGAAAGCCGCCTGCAGCGAGGCCGGTGTAGCTGAGCTGAAGGACGAAGGCGTTGCTTGCCGTGCCGCCGAGCGAGAAGACATCCGAGGTGCGGATGGTGTCGTTCGTGGCCGTCGACGTGTCGCTGAACTTCATCGTCAGAGTCGCCGTCGAGCCTTGGGAGTTTGTTCCGGCGAGGATTTTCGCCGTGGTGTCGGCGTCGCCGCCCGCGAAGGAGCTCGTGAAGCTCCCGCTGGTGCCCACCGTGTAGTCCGCCGTGTTCGCAACCAGCCGGTTTAGCGACGAACCCGAATTCGAATTCGAGAAGACAATGTTGTTTCCCAGCGTTATGCCCGAGTTGATCTGGAGGGCTGCAGCCGAGGATCCCGACACGGCGATGCCAGCAGTTCCCGCCGCGCTGTTGTGGGCAAGCACCAGCGTGCCGGCCGTGAGAGTTGAGCCGCCGGTGTAGGTGTTGTTCCCGCTCAATGTCTGCGTGGCGCTTCCGCTTTTTACCAGGCGAGTGATCGCATTTCCATTGATGATCGTGCCGCTATAGGATCCGTCTGAAGTTCCCGTCAGGTTGAGCGTCGCCACTCCGGCGTTCGTGATGCCATTAGCTGCGCGGACCGTGCCGCCTGCTCCATTGAGCGAACCGACATTGATTGCACGCTGCTCGCCATTGGCGACCCCGTTGGCAATGACGACGGTGCCGTTCGTTCCCAGATTCAATGTTCCAATCCTGTAATCCGCTGTATTGTTCGCGCCAAGAAACACAAGCTGGTTGGTGCCAGAAGCCGACGAGACGTTCGCGGTGGTGATGTCCAGGCTGCTCAGCTCATTGTTGGTCGTTCCGAGAGTGATCGTGCTGCCAACGCTGTCGGTCAGGTTGAGGGTCCCAGCCGTCATGGTCAGCTTGTCGGTGAGATTGCTGCGAAAAGTGAGCGATGCAGCCCCGGTTTTTGTCAAGACCCCGGCAATGCTGAGAGTTTGGTTGCCGCTTGCCCGGATGATCGTGGTATTTCCAGTGATGTTCGAGGACCAGTTTGTCAACGTCGGGCTGGTATTAACTTGGAGGGTGTAAACTAAAACCGAGTTTATATCCACGGTCACGCTGGCGTTCACCCCCGGCACGGCGGCAGGGTCCCAGTTCCCGGCGGTGTTCCACGCGGCGCTGGAATTCCCGGTCCATGTGGACTGGGCGAGGGAAGCACCCTGAGCGGCGAGGAGGAGAGCTGCCGGGAGAAGGATCTGCAGCTTACTTGGGAAGAAGTGGAAGGCGGTTGTTTTCATAGGTCCGGGTGGTTTGATGGTTGTAATGGAGGTGGCCTTCGGGTTGTCTAGCCGAAGGAACTTTGCCGGAGGATGGAGGGAAAAACAAGGACTTCCGCGCGGAAAGAATATTTACGTACAAATGCCCATATTCCCCTGTGTCGACCGGCTGGCTGCGCTGGCTGCGGGCGGACGCCTTGCCGGGGAGCGGGAAGGCGCGTCCTGCGGAAGGCGCTTCCGGCCACGAACAGGTGGAGGTCCAGCGTGATGCAATTCTTTTGAAACGTGTTCCGGGAATACGTCCGCATAGATCCATTAATCTCCTGAGACCCAGTTGGTGGCCTTCGGCGGTTTTTGGGACCGCAACTCATCGATCTGTTGGCCGCTGGCGTAAGTGACATGCCCGTCGAACCAGGCAACATTCGCCCCTCCGCTGTGCCGTCTCGAAAAGTCGGCCGATGAAACACTGAAATCGATATACTGGCTGATTCCCCCATCCTCGTCAACATGGGCGGAATCTCCCAGCATGACGATCTGAGCCGGTCTGGCCAACCCGGCGGCAGAGGTGGGGAAGATGGTATTTGTATTGGCGGCTGCGGGATTTGAGATCAGCGCGACCCGTTCATTGATCCCATAGGAACAATCCATGGGGCTGATAACATTTGTTGGGGGACCTTTGTCGGAAGGACAGTAATAGACCGGCGGCAACGCCTTGCGCTCCTTTCCGGTCGACCACTGTTGCCACTTATCGTCCGTCCAGTCGAATCCGAGATAGGGCGAAATGGCCCTCGACCAGGGAATCTGGGCGTAGCCGGTATTTGGCGGCTGCGCATAGAGGCCATAGGGAACTTTCCCGTTGTTTTCACCGACATACGCCAGAACGCCGGCTGCTAGGTTTTTCAAGTTCCCCGCGCACTTCGCCCGGTTGCCGGCATCGATCGTCCTCGAGAGCACCGGAACGGCCAGCGCGGCCAGGATTGCGATGATGGCAATGACCACCAGTAGCTCGATCAGCGTGAAGCCTTCTTTCAGGAGACGACGCGCCAAACGATCACATTCGCCAGGGTGGGAATCGGCAGAAGCATTCAAAGCGGTATGAACATGGCTCCGGGGGGATCGGAATTCAAAGGTTCTCTGCCAGGAAAAATTTATACGTAAAATATTATTCAGCCCTATCCGGGGGTGGCGCCCGCCGCCTCGATGGCTGCGGCGATACGAAAGAGGAACGGGGATTTGATTCGTTCGATATTGCTTCGATTTGGCCGAAACTACCGTTCGTGCAGGAGGCGGTCAAGGAGGGATGCTCTGCGCATTCTCACGCCGCAGAAACAACCCCTCCTGCGGGCCCAGCGTCAGGCTCTCCCCGACGAGCCCGCCATTGTTGGCGATGGGATCCTGCTGCGGCGTGGCTGTGAGGCGGCGGAACTGCCCGCCCGGGAAAAGCTTTGCCAGGTCGAAGGTGTATGGCCGGGGCGAAGGGTTGGCGACCACAAGTCCGTGCTCAAATTCGCGGAACATCGCATCCGGCGACGCGTGCGCCGTGACGGCGCTGATCCAGACCGGCTCGGCCGACTCCATGACAAGTTCCAAGTCCACCTTTGGCGGACGCACGTCGTTGAAGTAAAACCCGGATGTGAATTCTTTGGTATTCACCCAGGTTGTGAACTGCTCGCCGGGCGGTTCGTCCTTGGATTTTTTGCCGGGGCGACCGGCTCGGGCGTCGGGGCCGGATTCAGCCGGGGAAGCAATGCCCAGATGCATCTGGCGGGCCATTTCCGCCGGCGCCTTCCTCATCGGCCCGGCGCGTGCGGAGACGAGAACAAACAAATCCGGCCCGGCGCAAGGCACGTCTTTCAGCCGCACCCGGAATTGGGCCGCCTCCGGATTTTTGGCGGTGAGTTTCACCGCTCCCTGATCGAATTCCATGCGCGCCTCGTCGCTTTCAAACCGGCGGAGCAATTCCCCACGGATTGGCTTCCCCTTGCCGCCCAACAAGTCCGGCTCACGCGCCGCGAGGCGCACCGCCGGCCCGATCGGTTTTCCAAGCCAGCCCGGGCGGTTCTCCGCGCCCATCACGAACTCGTCCCAAACGGGAAACGTACGCTCGTCGCCACCCGGCGGAGCGTAGGAGTAGCAGATGGCCGAGTCAGTAAACACGGCGGCGGCGAACACGAGGCGATGGATGTGGAACGGAACCTCGGGCTGCCTTTCGGCCACGGATCCCACTCCCGGGTTCACAAATTTGTGGTTGATGTAGTTGAAAGCCGGCTGGCGCGCGTTCAGGCCCCAGAAAAAATGCCGGTTCAACCCGCCGGACCAGTCGCGAATCTCGTGGTCCGAGAGGTGCGGCCAGCCTTCGCTTTCGATGCCGTTCAGAATGCCGAACGCGCGCTGGGACGTGTTCCGTTTGGTCGCGCCGTCGGCCATGATGATTCTGCCCTCACCCAGCTGGGCGCGGAGCCGGCGACAGAACTCAATAACCCCCGCCCCATAAACATTCGCGCCGCTGACGACTCCGCCATCCGCCGCGCCGTCGGCGTCGCAGTCCGGGCCGCGCACGTCCCCGGGGCGCCCGCCGGCAGGGACGTTGTTGAGCACATCGAACTCAAGCCCGTCAAACGCGGCTAGCGGGCCGCCGAAGATCTCACCCAAATGCGCGACGAGGACATCGGCGCAGGAATGCCCCCGCGCATCCTTCGGACAGGTCGTCGAGTAGTTGTAAAACCAGAGCGTGTTCGAGTCCTTTCCAAACGGCCCTTCCGTGCAGTGCGCCGCGGCGTAGGCTTTCCCAGCTGGAAATGCCCGCGCTTTCGTGCCGTAGCAACCGCGCCGGACCCGGATGGTGTTCTTCCCGCGATCCACGGAGAGAAGCTGCACCTGCTCGCTCTCATTCCAATTCGGGCGTCCATCCGCCCCGAGCATGCAAAGTCCGATGTCGTCATTGGAATTTCGATAGCGGCCCGCGCCGGTCTCAAACAGCGAGGCGTCGGAAACCTGAAGAACGCTCTCCCGCTCGTCAGGACTCGCCGCCGACAAAACCTTCGCCCCGTTGAAATACAGCCAGTGGCCGGCGAAAAACCGCTGCGACTCCCAGCGCGGATCGCGCGCGTTTCCGTTGAAATGCAGCAGCACGGCCTGATCCGGATGGGCTTGCTTGAAGCGAGTGAAGAACCCGATGTTGTGCGAGCGCCCCGGCACCTCCTCGTCCAACGCCTTCCCCATGATGCCCATGAGCGGACGGAAGCTTTCCTCCCACTCCTGAAACGTCAGCTTGCCGCCGCCCGCCTGGCTCTCGGAACGCCGGAAAAAGAATGCGCGCGGATAAGCATCGCCAGCGAGCCGCAAGGGGCCGCCCCGAACCTCCAGGGTTTGCCGTGCCGGCTTTTCCGGGGCGGAATCCGGCTCGGCACAGAAACCCAAAAAGGCCAGCCCGCAGAGAAGAACAGAGAGGAGGGTGATCTTCAGAGCCAAGGCGCTCGGGGTTCTTATCATTGAGCAATGAGGCCCCATCGCTGATCCTTGTTTGCGGCTAAAAGTCTTGCGCCGGGGAACAATCCGTATCCGGCCGTGCGCTTGCCCAGCAGCTCCTGCGGGGCACAAAGCTGGGGGAAGATGAGCATTATTCATGATAGGCTATCGCCTGCGGCACCCACATGGCAGCAACCGTGAACACGGAGACGGTGTCCTCATGCAGGTTGTCCTCAATGCGGAGGGGTAGTTCGTAAAAATCGGATGGCTTCTCAGTATTCAATCCCTTGTGCGTCCCTGGTCCCGGCCTTCCACAAGCAGTTTGCGCAACTTGGCGGCGAGTTCCTCATTCTCCGCGCGAACATCCTTGGTTTCCGCCGGGTCAGTTGCGAGGTTGAAGAGTTGGTCCGCCTTCGGTGCCTGTTGCCTCTCGGCCTCAAGCTTTTTCGGGTTACGTGGATTGCATGGCGGCGGGTTCTGGCGTTCGATGAATTTCCAGTCGCCCTGCCGGATGGCATAGAAAGCGCCCTTCGACGATTGCAGGAGAACATGGTCGCGCACGGGCTTGCCAGGCTTTGTTTCGAAAAATGCGCGGCTGACATCCAGGCTGTCTTCCGCAGCCGGGCCGTCGGGCAGAGGCACTTTCAAAATGCTGGATAGTGTCGCGAGCACATCGGTGAGGCAAATCATTTGGTCGCTCACAGTGTTTGCGGGAACCTTGGCCGGCCAGCGCACGAGGAAGGGTTCGCGGAAGCCGCCTTCCCACTCGAAGTGCTTGCTGCCGCGCCATGCGCCGTTGATTTTCAGGCCCGCCTTCATCGCCTCCGCATGATTCGGACTGTTCGGATTAATAACGCCGCCGTTGTCACTGGTAAAGATCACCAGGGTATTCTCGGCCAGCTTTAACCTGTCCAAGGTGCTGAGGATCTGGCCGACGCTCCAATCCAGCTCCTCGATGAAGTCTCCGTATTTGCCGTAGGGGCTACCGGTAAAGTTGGCCGATGGCGTCACTGGCTCATGGACGGCGTTAGGAGCGAAATAGAGGAAGAATGGGCGGGATTTGTTCTGCTCAATCCAAGCGACAGCCTTGTCGGTGAGCTTGCGCATAACCTCGTCGTCCTTGCGCAGCGGCTCGATGCCCAACGTTTTTTGGTCCTTCCCCTGGCCTTCAATGGAAACAATCTGACCGGGTGCCTTGTCAACCAGCGAGTCGCCCTCGACGTAAGCCAGCGGGTGGTTGCCGACATTTGCTGCGTTGCCGTAAAAATAGTCGAACCCCACCGCGAGCGGTCCTGGCGCGTGCGACGCGCTCCAATCCACCGGACGTCTCCAGTCCGCCCAATCGGTCCCATTGGACATGCCGAGGCCGATATGCCACTTGCCGATGGCGGCCGTATTGTAGCCCTGGCCTTTGCAAAGCGAGCCGAGCGTAAGCCGGTTGGTCTCAATGAGCAGCGGCGCGTTTGCGGGAAGCACCTCGCCGTCCTTGACCGGCGTGCGCCAGTAGTATCGTCCCGTCATGATGCCATAGCGCGTCGGCGAGCACACGGAGGAGGGGGCGTAGGCCTGCGTGAACCGCCGCCCCTCGGTGGCCAACCGGTCGAGGTTGGGCGTTCGCAAGCTGGCTGGAGCACCGTAGCACCCCGCGCTGCCGTAGCCGTAATCGTCGCTCAGAATGACGATGATGTTCGGTTTATCGGCGGATGCAGCATGGGAAAAGCTGCAAGCGGCAGCCTGGAGCGAGAGACCGAACAGGATGTGGCGAAGCAGGGGGGCAGGGGGGGGGCATGTAAACTGGCGGTGTGGTTTCCTGGTGGTGTGCACAGAAGGAGTATGGCACCCGATCGGGCATAATATCAACCGGGAGTGCCGGATTTGTCATTTTACGTATAATTTCTTTATTCCCGTGGCCCCTTGAGTTCGGAGGGTATCGGCGGCACGATGGGCTCCGGGCGGAAACGCTTTCTATCAACCTATGTGGATTTATACTCAACCCAGCTTTCACGCCGACGACATCACGCTGAATGGCAACCGATTTCTGATCGGGAACGGCTACCTGGGATTTCGGGGGACGCTGGAAGAGTTCGGCAGCCCGGAAAAGACCGCCTGCATTCTCAACGGGGTTTATGATCAGGTGGCGGGCTGCTGGCGGGAGCCTGTGAATGCCCCGAACGGACTCTCGACATCGGTCTGGTTTCGTGGACAGGAGCTCTCAGTTCTTTCTGCGGCGGTGGCTTCGCATGAGCAGACGCTGGATCTGCTCCAGGCCCTTCACCGGCGCAAAACGACTTTCGCCTGCGACGGGGCGCTGGTGACCGTGGAGGCCGAGCGCTTCGCCTCGCAGGACCAGCCGCATTTGCTCTGCATGAAATACACCGTCTCCTGCTCGGTTCCGGAGGCGCTCCGGCTTCGCACCGGGGTGGACGCAGGTGTTTGGGATATCAACGGCCCGCACCTCGTCGAGATCTCGAACGTGCGCGAGGGCGAACAACTCGTCGTGCAGGCAAAAACCGGAGAGTTGGGGACCAAGATTACTGTGTGCGAAACCGTGGATTTTTCGGGCCTTCCAACCTCTGCTGAGTTCTCCCGGGCCGAGGGATTCCGTGAGGTGGGGTTTCAGGCCGCGCCGGGGGCGGGCTATGTCTTTTATAAATATATTTCGATTTTCACATCGATCGACGAGCCATCCCGGGAGGTCCGCCGCCCGGCGGTCCTGCTGGGCGGCCAGGCGCTCCAGGCAGGTTACGAAAGCTTAAGGAAGGCGCACGCCGATCGCTGGAGCGCGATTTGGGAAGGATGTGACATCCGGATTGAGGGAGACGATGAGGCGCAGTTCGCTCTGCGTTACAGCCTCTACCAACTCCAGCTGGCCGCTCCCCGGCATTCCGACCGGGTTTCCATCCCGGCGCGTGGCTTGTCGGGCCAGGTTTACAAGGGAGCTGTGTTTTGGGACACCGAGATGTATATGACGCCGGTCTTTACGCTCACGGAGCCCGGAGTCGCAAGGAACCTGATTCTTTACCGGTATCACACTTTGGATGGGGCCCGGCGGAAGGCGCAATCTTATGGGTTCCGGGGAGCCTTCTATGCTTGGGAAAGCCAGGAGACCGGGGATGATGCCTGCACGGATTTTAACGTCACCGATGTGCTGACGAACCGTCCGTTGCGCACCCATTTCCGGGACAAGCAAATCCACGTGAGTGCGGATATCGTCCATGCCATCCGGCAGTATATTGATTGGACCGGAGATGCCACAATCCTGCGGGATGGTGCGATGGAGGTGCTCATCGAGTGCGCCCGGTTTCTTTTTTCCTATGCCTATTTCAAGCCCGAAAAAGGCCGCTACGAGCTTCTCGATGTCGTAGGGCCGGACGAATACCACGAGCGGGTTCACAACAATGCCTTCACGAACCGCATGGCAAAATCTGCGATGGAGTCGACGCTCGGCCTCCTGGAACATTGTCAGGAGCACTTCCCGGCGGAATACCGGCAGCTCCAAGCCCGGCTCGACTTCGAGGGCGAGGTGGAATGCTGGCAGGCGATGAATGCCGCCCTTCATTTGCCACAGCCCGACCCGGAATCCGGCATCATCCCACAATTTGACGGCTATTTCTCGCTGGAAGATGTGACGCTGGAGGAGCTCAAATCCCGGGTTCTCCATCCGAATGAATACCTCGGGGGAGGGAGCGGCGTCGCCACAACCACGCGGATTTTGAAGCAGGCCGACGTGGCGCTAATGTTGAATCTCTTCCGTGACGACCACTCGATGGAGGTCAAAAGACGGAATTGGGAATTTTACAATCACCGGACCGAGCACGGGTCCTCCCTGAGTGCCTGTGCGTATGCCATGCTGGCCGCGCATATCGGGTTGCCCGAGCGGGCATATCCCTTTTTCATGAAGACCGCCACCGTGGATTTGACCGGTGATTCCAAACAATTTGTCGGCGACCTCTATATTGGCGGGACGCATCCCGCAGCCAATGGAGGGGCTTGGATGGCCGTGGCCCTGGGATTTGCGGGACTTTCCTTGCGGGGGCATCGGGTCTCTGTAGCGCCCTCCCTGCCGGCCCGTTGGAAATCGCTCGCATTCCGTTTCCAGATCCAAGGGCAAGCGATCTCCTTACGGATCACCGATCAGGAAATTCGGATCTCATCCGACCCGGCCAATTCGCAGGCGGTTTGGTTTCAGGCCGGGGGCCATCCGGCCGCGGAGTGCGTGCCGGGACAGTCCATCGCCTGGGACGCCCGGCAACTGCCCTCACGGCCCAACCCTTGCAACGAAGAGGAATCCCTGCGAAAAGAAGGAAGCAATGAACCTGCCGAACATCGTCTACATTCATTCGCATGATACCGGTCGGTGGATCCAACCGCATGGCTATGCGGTGGACACCCCCAATCTGCAACGCCTCGCCGGGGAAGGCGTGCTTTTCCGGAAGGCCTTCTGCGTGGCGCCTACCTGCTCGCCGAGCCGTGCGGGGCTTCTCACCGGCATGGCGCCGCATTGCAATGGCATGCTCGGGCTCGCCCATCTCGGCTGGAAGCTGAACGACTACGGGCAGCATCTCATCCAAACGCTTCACCGCGCTGGCTACACCTCCGCTCTCTGCGGCATCCAGCACATTGCTCCGTTTGAACAGCCGCAGAAAATCGGATACAAGGAGATTCTTCCGCTGGAGGGTTTGGCCGGGGAGGAGATTACTTCACGAACGGTCGAGTATCTTCATCGGGAGCACAAGAAGCCGTTTTTCCTGTCGGTCGGATTTTTTGAAACGCACCGGGAGTTTTCTGGAAATGATCCCCGCGATGACCCCCGCTACACGGCGGTCCCACCCCCGCTTCCTGACACGCCCGGGAACCGCGCGGACATGGCGCGATTCAAAACCGACGCCCGCATTCTGGATGGCAATATCGGGCGTGTTCTGGCTGCCCTCGATACCTCGGGGCTCGCGGAGAACACCCTGGTTATCGCCACCACCGACCACGGCCTGGCGATGCCGGCGATGAAATGCCACCTGACCGATCATGGCACCGGAGTCTATCTGATCCTGCGCGGTCCTTCCGGACTTTCGGGCGGAAAAGTCTGCGATGCCATGGTCACCCATCTGGACATCTTTCCAACCGTTTGCGAGTTGCTCGGGATCGAGAGTCCGGAATGGCTTCAAGGCCGCTCGCTCCTGCCGCTGGTCCAGGGCCTACAGGAGGAGATTCATGACGAGATCTTCGCCGAGGTGACGTATCATGCCTCCTACGAACCGCAGCGTGCGATCCGCACGCATCGCTGGAAATACATCCGCCGCTTCGACTCGAAATTCCGGAATCCGGTTCTGACAAATTGCGACGATTGCCCGCCGAAATCCCTTTGGCTCGACAAGACCGAATGGAGGACGCAAAGCCTCCCGGAGGAGCGGCTCTACGACCTCGTGCTGGATCCTCAGGAAGGCAACAACCTTGCGGGCCAACCGGAGATGCTGGAGGTGCTGAAGGATCTGCGCGCCCGGCTCCACGGATGGATGGCGCGCACCGGCGATCCCTTGCTCAGCGGGGATGTGCCGCTTCCACAGGATGGCCTCATGTGGCCCCAGGATGCTGTGTATCTGGAGAAAGAGCAAATGGTCGGCCCCGAGGGGATCGCCCCGGGATCCAGGGCATGAGCGCCATCTGGCTCGGAGACCAGGAAAAATCCGACGAGATCTTTCTTCGGGCACGGAAAGCCTTTCGTGCCAACCGTGACGGATCGTCCTGTATCTTGCGTGTCACTTGCTCCGGGCGGTATCGGCTTTGGCTCAATGGGAAGCCGGTTGCGAGCGGCCCGGCGCATTCCGGCACAGCCGTGAGGCGGGTGGATGAGATCGAAGTGGGTGATTATCTGAGGGAGGGCGACAACCTGATTGCCGTGCAGTTGATTCATTTCCGCTATTTTACCGCCCATGCGTATTGTCCCGAGCCGGCATTCTGGTGTTCGGTGCACGGCGGGGGGGCCGATGTGGAGAGCGATACGACATGGCGCATCTCCCGCGAGGAAGCCTTCCTGCTCCCATCATTCCGGCGGAATCTCATGTATGGTCCGCAGGAAATCTACGATGGCCGCTTGGAAGAACCATGGCTGGCCGCAGATTACGATGATGCGCATTGGCCCCAGGCTGTCGCGGTGACCGCCCCCTGGGCCAGCCGCGAGTTTCCGCGGGGAATCCCGCAGATCAGGGAGTTCGACCTCCGCCCCGCCGCCCTCACGAGCGTTGCCGAAGTGCTCGATCAGGAACACTTCCCCCAGATGTGGAGCTACCAGTCGTATCAAAGCCTTGCGGTCACCCTCTTGCAGGATGTCCTGGAGGAGCCGTCGCTCACGATGGTTTCCGGAGCGGCAAACCTCCTGGAAGGCGCCACGGGCTGCATGGAGGTCATACAGCCTTTTGTCAATGCCCCCGAGCAAGCCGAGCGCCGCTGTGCGACGGTGATCTTTGATTTTGGCCGGGAAATTAACGGTTACGGATGGCTGGATGTGGAGGGAAATGACGGGGCCATGGTCGATATGGTCTACGGCGAATTGCTTACGGCTGGAAGGGTGCAGGCCATGCGCCAGGGCACGCACTATGCCGACCGGTATATCCTTCGGGAAGGGCGCCAACGGCATCGGGTCTATGACTGGAAAGGATTCCGTTTTCTCCAGCTCACGTTTCGGAATCTCACCCGGCCGTTGGTCATTCATGGGGTCGGCGCGACATTTTGCACCTACCCGGTGGAACCACGCGGAGCCTTCCAGTGCAGCGACCCGCTGGTCCGGAATATCTGGACGACCGGCGCTTATACCCAGCAGCTCTGCCTGCACGACCGTCTCATGGATTGTCCATGGCGGGAACAGGTCCAGTGGCTCGGCGATGGCAGGGTTCAGCTTCTGGTGATCCAAAATGCCTTTGGCGATTCCGCGATCGTGCGGAAATTCATCGAAGACTTTGCGCACAGCCAATACGCCAACGGGTTCATCCCCTCGATTTCCAACCGGGACGACGGCCGCCTCGATATCATGGACTATGCGCTGTGGTGGCTGGTCGCCCTGCAGGACGCGGCCATCTGGGAGGCCGATCCGGCGTGGCTGCGGGAGATGTTGGCACACGGAGAGGGGCTGCTCAGCTTTTTTGAACCTTTGGCGAATGCCAGCGGACTCCTGGAAAACGTGCCCGGCTGGGTGTTGATCGACTGGGCCCCTCTCGGGCGGGCGGGCTGTATCGCTCCGCTTAATGCCATCTACTACCATGCCCTGCGCTGCGCGGAACGTTTGAACCAATGGGCCGGTTTGCCGGAAGGCGCGGAACGTCATGGCCGCGCCGCTGCCCGCATCGCCGAAAATTTCCATCGGGTGTTCTGGTGTGAGGAAAAGGGTTTTTATCGCGACTGCATCGCGCCCGATGATCCGGCCGCCGGGAGCCGACTTTCCCAGCACACCCAGGCGCTGGCGGTGGTAAGCGGCCTCTCCCGCGTGGACAACCAAAGCCTCCTGCGGCAAACGCTCCAGGACTCCTCGCTCGCGCAAACCTCTCCCTTCTTCTCTTTTTATCTGCTGGAGGCACTGGGGTCTGTCGGAATGGCTGCGGAGGGGCTGGATTTTATCCGGGAGAAATGGGGGCGGATGATCGCCGCCGGCGCCACGACATTTTGGGAGGAATGGCAGACCGGAAGCACCTACCGCGACGGCACCTGGGCTGCTCGCCCGCGAAGCCTCTGCCATGCCTGGTCCGCCGCTCCCACCGCCTGGATCAGCCGCTACGTGCTGGGCCTCCGTCAGGAAACACCCGACGGCAAGCTGATCTTTGCCCCCAATCCCTGCGGGCTGTCCATGGCTCAGGGCGACGTCCCGACACGGCATGGTATTGTTCACGTCGCGTGGTCCGTGCGCGAGGACGGTTTCCATGCCGAAATCACTCTTCCGCCCCGGTGTCCCGAGGCGGAGTTTTTCCCGCCCGCCGGCTTCATGGATCGCTCGCACTGTGTGGTCCAGCAATCCGGCGATGCCCCGGGCTGCGCCTTGCCCTGAGCCACCTTCTGAATGCCTGCGCCTGCCGTCTCCCTTTTTGCGGATAGTTCTTTGGTGGAAAAGACTGATTTCTCCCGCCCACTGCGGGCATATCCTCTTCTGTCCAACAGAAACCTTTTTACGTAAAACTATATTGTCGCGAAACGCCATTGATCAACCCCTTCCGAGTGCTAGGGTCCAATTGTATGTTCTTCCCCTGTTCCCGACGCAATTTTCTGAGACTCCCGGAGAAACACACCGGACCCTAGTCAGCCTTTCTTTGCGGCCATTTTTAAATCCCCGATGGAATCTCCCTTTCCAACCTCAATAGTCGCCTTGCCACTCATCGGCGCCTTGGCCTTTCTGGGACTGGCCGGGCGTGAGAAACAGTTGCACGCGGCAGAGCCCGCGGAGACTTCAACGACTTCCACATCCCCTGCGACCGCCGCTACTGCTGAAAGCAAGCCCCCCATGAACTGGACAGTATCCTTTCCCGGCAAGAAGCCCGGCGAATGGTTTCCGCGTCCGCTCCCGCTCAGCGAATTCCCGGTCACAAAGACGATAGATGTCGCCGATTTCGGAGCGGGTCCCGACGACAACCAGGACGACACCCAAGGTATTCAGGCAGCTTTCGATGCCGCCAAGACCTGCGGTGTTCCCTGCAAGGTGCAATTTTCCAAAGGCACCTACCGGATCAGCGGCTCCAAATCTCGCGGCACTCAGGGGCGATCTTTTCTGCTCGACGGCTTGAAAGACACCGTCATAGACGGGGACGGCGCATTGCTTCTCCAAACGGATCCCACAAAGGGCATCTTTCATTTCAAGAACTGCGAGGGGGTGATCGTCCGGGATTTTGTCATTGACTACGACCCCCTGCCATTCACACAAGGGACCATCCAAAGAATCCAAGCCGATCCACCCCAGATCGACTTCGCCGTCGCAGAGGGGTATCCCACTTTGGACGAGCCGCAATTTCTCAACGGCAAGCGCATCAACCAGTGTGTCCCGCTCGACCCCAACATCCCCGGCCGCTTGCGCGACGGGGCCCGTAATTTCTTCCTCTACCAAACGGCCGAAAAACTGGCGGACGGAGTTTATCGCCTGCCTTTTATCGACCTGAAAAGTGGTTGGGAGCATGATTTGAGCGTCGGTGATCGCTTTATCGTCCTTGCGCGGAACAACATTCCCATTGCGGACTTTAATTACTGCCGACAAGTCACGATGCAGGGGATCACGACCTACGCCTCCGGGGGTGGGCAATACACCGGAACCTATAATAACTGCATCAATATCTTGGAGTGCAAGGCGCTCATCAAGCCGGGGCGCTGGAAGGGCGGCAATGCGGACGTCATCCACATTTACGGGAGCCGGGGTGGCGGCCCCTGGGTCGAAGATTGCGTTTTTGAAGGGATCGGGGACGACGTGGTTTGCATCTACAACGGCCGTCCCGTTTTCATCCGGCAGGTCATCTCCCCCACGGAATTGATCCTCGGTTCGGTGCGCCTGAACGACACGGCCAAAGGTGACTTTGCCCCGCTGAAAAATGAGCAGATTCAACCCGGAGAGCGTCTCGCCTTTCTGGATCCCGAAACGGGCAGGCTCCTCGGGGAATCGGAGGTCGCACAGATCAATATCGCCACCGGTCAGGTTGTGTTGAAACAACCGATTGAGACCGGTGGGCTGACGGCTGGCTCGGAAAAGACAAACACCCAAGTCTATAACACGAGTATCGGCGGCAACTTTGTCGTCCGCAATAACCGGATCTCAAATTCCCGACGCTATGGCATGTTTCTCAAAGCCGCCGATGGCCTGGTCGAAGGAAACCGGATCGACGGAGTGAGCGCATCGGGCATTTACATTTCCGATGAGCCGGCCTGGCCTGAAGGGCTTCAGGCGGCCCGACTGGTCATCCGCAACAACGAAATCGTCAATTGCGGCTTTGATGAACTCTTTCACATCGACCCCTGCCAGGCCCAGATCAGCATCTATTCCCAGAACGTCAAAAGGAAGCCGGTTTTGGATGACCCCGACTTCCATCACGACATCCTTCTCGAAGGCAATAAAATCGAAAACTGGTCGAAGCTGGGATTGTATCTTTCCAATGTCACGAATCTCACCGTGAAGGACACCTATTTTGGCGAGCCCAGAGAAAAGCCCGCCGCCTTGCTTTTCAAAGGCCCTCTCGGTGTGACCGACATTGAACCCTTCCCATCCGGTGTATCCGACAAGCGCTGACCGAAGAACGTTAAATCATGAGCCTTTCTTCTACGCACCCCGGCTCCTCCGTGCCTCTGCTGACTGTGTGATAAAGTCTCTATGACTCCCCCCTTTTTCAAGTCCAGCCCTCTCCCTTCGACGGCAGCCCTGCAGCGGATCATCACGAAGTGCGGGACGATCCTTTCAGCCCTATGGGTTTTTGCTAATGCTGCAGGACTGGCTCAGGCGACCGGACCTGGGGATGTCGCGGCAAAGCGGCCGAACTTCCTGGTCGTGCTGACCGATGACCAATCGTTCCCCCATACCGGTTTCAACGAGGATCCCGTCGTTAAAACTCCGGGGTTCGACAGGATCGCACGCGAGGGGATGAACTTCACCAATGCCTTCTGCTCCGCGCCGTCCTGCTCCCCCTCGCGCGCCGCGTTGCTGACAGGGCACAACTTTTACGAGCTCGGACCGGGGTCGGTTTTGTTTAGCGGATTTCCCGGGCACCTGCCGACCTATCAGGATATCCTCCGGAAACACGGCTATTTTACTGGCTATACCGGCAAGGGATTCGGTCCGGGCTTCTGGTCGAGCGAGGGTCGGACAACCGACCCCGTCGGGATCAGCTACAACCAGATCATAATCGACCCCGCCCCGCCAAAGGAGATTTGCAACGTGGACTACTTTGAGAACTTCAAGGCCTTCTTGAAAGATCGTAAGGACGGTCAGCCCTTCAGTTTCTGGTTTGGCGCCCGCGAGCCTCACCTGCCTCAGCAGTTTGCTCGTGGTGCCGCCGGCGGAAAAAAGCTCGAAGACGTTGTCCTGCCCCCATACCTCGTCGATACCCCCGGCACCCGGCACAGCTTTCTCGATTATTACGACGAAATCGAATGGCTGGACCAGCACCTGGTCAAGATGCTCGATTACCTCGCAAGCACCGGCGAGCTCGAGAACACCGTGGTCATCTTCACCTCCGACAACGGAATGGGAGCCCCGCGTGCCAAAGGCGACCTTTACGATCTCGGAACCAGAATGCCTTTCGCTTTGATGTGGAAAGACAAAGTCAAAGGCGGACGCACTGTGACCGACTTCGTCAACCTGATGGATATTGCCCCCACATTGATCGAGTTGGCCGGGCTCACCCCGCCGAAAGAGATGACCGCCCGCAGCCTCGTCCCGATCATCGAATCCGATGCGAATGGAAGGATTGATCCGACCCGGAATTTTGTGGTGGTCGGCATCGAGCGCCATGACACCTCCTACCCGATGCGCGCGATTCAAACCGACGATTTTCTGCTGATCCGCAATGACGTGGACCCGAAAAGCAATCGCCGCGATGATTTCTGGGACACTCCGCCGCCCTCTCCCGCAAAAGAGGCGGCCATCCGTGAAAACGGGATTTCCTACGATCCCCTGATGCGCCTCTTTGCCAATCCGGAAATTCTTCCCAAGAGCCTCCTTGCTTTCGGCCCGCGGCCACAGTGGGAGCTCTACGATGTCCGCAACGACCCCTGGAGGATGAAGAATCTCGCCGCCGACCCGACCCAGGTCAACACCCTGGATGCCGTCAAAAAACGCATGGACGACTACCTCGTCCGCACCGGCGACCCACGCGCGCTCGGAACTGCGAAGTTCGACCAATATCCGCACTATGGAGAGGTCCCCAAGGACGACATCGCGACACTCAATCAAATCGCCGCATGGAAAAAATTCGAAGCCGGCTCGAACCAGCGTATCCGCGCAGAAATCCAATCCAGACCAACAGACAAATGAAACACTACCTCCTCACACCCCTTCTTGCGACACTCCTGGCATCTGACCCCGCAAAAGCCGACACGGCCTCTTCCACAGTAGCGGCCCCGCCCGCGGTTTCCCTGCCAACCAACGTGGGCTTCACGCTCACGATGGATCTGGCGGATCTTCCTGCCGCCGGCGATGTCACTTTGGCTGGAGAATCGTCAAGCGACGGAGGCGAACGCTGGCGGCTTACCATTGAGGGAGAAGGCGCCGACCGCCGGCTTGTGTTTGAAATGCGCATTAGCGCCGATCCCGACGTCGTGAAGGAGGTGGAGGAGAATTTCAACGAGAAGCGCTTTTTCACGACGGCCCGCGATGTGGCCGACGCCAAGGGAGGGATCTTCCGGGTCAAGGCTCCCCTGCGGCTGATCGGAAACGGACCGCACAATGTCACCGTCCGGCTGACTCCCCCGACCTGGGAAATGGAGCTCTTCGTGGATGGTGTTCCACTGGATGTCGAATGGCCGCTGGGTTCCATTGTGGAGGCGGGAAAGCCCCTGGCATCGCATCCCGCGGTGAGGGCATTGAACGTCGAAGCCAGCGTGGCGACCGATCAACAGATCATCGAGTGCAGCGGCGGAAAAGACGCGGTGGCGAAGCGTGAAGTGGAGTTTTATGGGCCGAACAACAGCACCCCTCCCTTTTTCCGCCCGCGCGGATTCGATACCCATGCAGGGGACGGCGCTCCGATGTTTGACGGCAAGCGCTGGCACCTGTTCTACCTCAAAGACCGCAGCCACTGGCAGCGGCGCTGGGGTTGGGGAGGCCTTTCCTATGGCCACATTTCCAGTGAAGATCTGGTCCATTGGGTGGAGCATCCCGACGCGGTAAAGAGCAGTCCCGAGGAAGGCGCCATCTGGACCGGCTCGTTCGCAAAAATCGGAGGGGAATATATCGGGTTCCAATGGAACTTAAAAATGGCCCCTTCGGTCCAGAAAGGGACAGCAGAGGTGGGAGTGACAATCGCCCGCAGCAAGGATGGAATTCGCTTCGCCCCTCCCGATGGCGGCAAGCCTTTTGCTGGGGTTACCGGCGGCGATCCGGACATTTTTGAAATGGAAGGCGGAGGATATGGTCTCCTGACTCGCGGCCAGCGCGACGGCCAGCGGCAGATCTTTTTTTATACATCTGCGGATTTGAAAAACTGGAAGGAAGAAAAATCCCCCTTCGCCTTTGCGCCGAAAAACTGCGATTGCCCTCACTACTTCCGCTTTCAAGGCGGTCACTATTTCTTTGCCTCCCGGACGGCACGAATGGGCGAGGGGCTTCAGGGGCCATGGCGGGATATCCCGCATTCCTCGCTCGGAGTTCCAAAAACCGCACCCTATAAGGACGGCCGCCGTCTGATTGTCGGCATGGTCGGCGATGGCGGATGGGGCGGCGACTCCGTGATCCATGAACTGGTCCAACTGCCCGATGGAACGCTCGGTGAAAAGTTTGTTCCTGAAATGACTCCGGTGCGCGGCGAAGTCCTGGATTTGAAAGCCAAACCATTGATCGGAACTTCAGAAGCCGGGGACCGGAGCGTCACAGTGAAATCCTCCGGGGAATTTGCGGTTGCGGTGATTGACGACCTGCCGCCACTCGCACGCATCCGCCTGACCGCACGTCCCTCGGCCGGATGCAAAACCTTCGGACTGGCATTCCGGGGGGGCGGCAATTACACCACCGGCACCGCCCTGGTTTTCAATCCGGCGGAAAAAACCGCTTCATTTGGACAGGTGGCGGGACCGGGTAAACACAACTTTGCGCCGGGGATGGCAAGCGTCAAAAACGTAGCCCTCGATCAACCGGTGGCGATCGATATCATCCTCGGCCCGGAAGGCCTTATCGATGTGGAGCTGAATGGTCAGCAATGTGTGGTGAGGCGCGGGATAAAGAACTCTTCCAGCAACAGGCTTTTTCTTTTCTCAGAGGGCGGTAACGTCACGTTCGATCAGATCGAAATCCGGAAATGGGAGTCATCAACCACCTTGGAACGCTGAGAAAGAACCCCGCGAAGAAATCAAAGAAAATCAAACAGACGAAACCCTCCCATGAAACCACTGCTCGCCTGCCTGACAGCCATTGCCTGCTATCCAATCGTATTGACCGCTGACGACGTCATCGTGAACTCGATCACCATGCCCGACGAAGTCGTCGCCTTTTGCATGGATGACGCCAAAAACTCCGGGTCGATCTCCGGCGATCCGGGAGGAAAGGTGAATCCCGAGGTGGGCGCTCTTCAGATCGGCGACGTGGGCAATCCCAACGTTTCGAACCGGGTGCGCAAGGGGTTCGTTTTATTCCACCTGCCCGCCTCCGATGGAAAGAAGCTGTCGTGCGCCACCCTGCGCCTTTACGCGACAAGGATCAACCGGGAGGCCATGGAAAAGCCTTTGCCTCCGCTCTGGCTTGTCCATGCGGAGAACTGGCGCGATGACTTGTGGACATCGGATGTGCGCTGGCACGGCCTCGCAACATCCCATTTCGCGGACGATGAGAGTTTCTCAAATAAGCTTCAGCTCATCACCAGTGACGACACGCCGGGACCGATTGAGGTGGATGTCACCGAAATGATCCAGGCCGACTATCAGAGGACTAGCACTCCGGTCGCCGCATTCCGTTTGGAAATCTCCGACCGGGAGGCTCTCGACATCGCCGACGGGCTCGTGAATTCGTATGTGATTATAGGTCCGGGCGTCCTGGCTCAACCGGAAAGAGTTCCCGCGCTCACCCTAACCTTCGAATAGGCGACACGAAACTTTCCGCCTTGAAGATGATTCTCGGAGTGAGGGGGAGAATCGCATGAGTGGAAAAACCAGCGTTCCCTCCGGACGTTAGACTCCGAACGGTCGGGACGTTTCAGAACTGGTTGCGGTGACGGAGTCATCAAAAAACGAAGTGCAGGCCCTCTCGGTGCCAGCGCTGCACGAGGGGGCGATCAAGGTGGCCCCCTCTGCCCCCAGATACTGATGCTTTGCTCCCCGCAGTCAGATTCGGTGATCCGGATGGCCGCGTGCGGGATTCATAAATCCAGAGGCAAGCGTTCCGGGAGCATCCCGTTTCTCCACAAAGAGGCCAATCGACCGATTTCCCGATATGATGGAGATCTGCCGGAGCGCACAAAATAGCCACTGGCGCAGACTCCGTTCAACAGGATTCCCACGTCGTCCATTCCAGAGAGCGCGCCGGCAAGGCAACCTGCGCCAAAATTATCCCCCGCACCCGTGGAGATAAGCGGTTCTTTGCAAAACGGCCCCGGCACATACACCGTTCCTGTGGCGCTGGAACAGGCGGCCCCGTCGTTCGGGTGGATGATCACGCGATCCACATCGATGCAGGAACGCAGTAGCCCGGCCAACTCGGCGACGGCATCAGGGTCCTTCCTCCCATGGTACCTGCCGCCAAAGATTTCTCCCATCTGCCAGGCCTCCTTCAAGTTGAAGCTGAGCAGGGTCCGGCACTGGCGGGTGATCGGCCCCATGCGGTCCACCAGATCCTCCCGGTCCGAGAGCGGCCGGGTTTCGAATTCGGCCAGATCCATGAAAAAGTATACATCCTTTTCCGGGACTCCCAGTCCGGAAAGTCTTTCCGCAAGCCTGCTCCAAATCGGTCCGGCATGGGGGAGCTTGCCCCAGTTGACGGCGCCGATGAAATCGGCATCGAGCAATTGCCGATCCAAGGCGGACTCGCCCACGCATTCGAGCAGGCGATCCCAAGTCACATCGCCACAAGCGGCCACGTCGCAGAGCATCACCTTGCCGTCGGTGAATTCCAGGCAGGTGGTGTGAGCGGGCTGGGCCAAAGTAAAAAGACGTCTGGTTTTTCCACCCAGCGCGTCCTGGAAGATCGGCAGAACCCCCCCAGATCCCATGGCGCCGATGTAGGTGATATCAATTTCCCCGGTATGGATGTCATGCATTGCGGCAACGAAGAGTGGCCCGTTGCCGCCGAATTTGTCGCCCAGGTGGCGCACCGGGTAGGAGGCGGAGATGCTTGCCGCAGCGGCGACCTTGGGGCCGAATTCCGCCATCGTCGCGGGCGTTTGCAGGCGCACAAAGGTATCGATGAACCCGTCGAAACCGCAGAGGCCGCTGAAACGGGGACCAACAGCAGCTGTCTTGTCGGTGAAATCCGAGATGACTTCGGCAAGAGAGGCCGCGTCACGGTAAATCGTCACTGGTCTGTCCATGGTCGTGCGGTTTGGTTCAGGCTTCGAGATTCCGTTCGATGTCCTCGAGCGTGCGACCTTTGGTTTCGGGAACCATCATTTTCACCCAGATGAGCTGGAGGACCATCATGAAGCAGAAGAAGAGAAACACGTATCCGGGGGCGAAGGCCGTGACCATCGACGGAAAAAACAGGGTGAGGAGGGCGGCGAAAATCCAGTGAGTGAAGCTACCGAGCGACTGGCCCTGTGCCCGGTGACGGTTCGGAAAAATCTCCGAGATCAGGACCCAGATGACCGTTCCCTGTCCGACCGCGTGGGCTGCGATAAACGCAAAGACGCACGCGGGAACGATGACAAACGTTTTGGTGAAGAACGCCCACGCACAAAGGCCGAGAGAGGCGATGTAGCCAAACGAGCCGATGTAAAGCAGGGTACGGCGACCGAGGCGGTCGATCAGCCAGAGGCCGATAAAAGTAAAGATGAGGTTGGTGACCCCGATGCCGACCGATTGGAGCAATGCCGCTTTCGCTCCCAGCCCGGCGAGCTCGAAAATGCGCGGCGCGAAATACAGGATCGCATTGATGCCCGAGAGTTGGTTGAAGAACGCGATCAGGAAGGCGAGCAGGATCGGCGTTTTCAGCCGCATGCTCCAGAACCGTCCGGTGCTTGTCTTATCTTGGGACACCGAGGCAATTTCATCCACCTTCGCCTCGATCACGGATTCCGGGGCATCCGGGTAGATAAGTCGGATGACGCGGGCCCCGGCGGCGCGGTCACCTTTGTGGCCGATCAGCCAGCGCGGGCTCTCCGGAATGATGAGGCAGGCGAGCGTGTAGATGATCGACGGAATCGCCATGATCCCCAGCATCCACCGCCACGAGTTTTCTCCGATGCCGGCCAGCAGGAAGTTGGAGAGAAATGCGACGAGAATCCCAAAGACGATGTTGAATTGGAACATGCCGGCGAGCCTTCCACGGCTTTCCGGCGGCGCGATTTCCGAGATGTAAAGCGGCGAGGCCACCGTCGAGATGCCAATCCCGAGGCCGCCGAGAAATCGTGCGATCATGAACGAATAGACGTCGTTGCAGCCCGCCGACCAAAGGGAGCCGACGAGGAAGAGAGAGCCGATGCAAAAAAGGGTTTTCTTTCTTCCAAAATGATCTGTCGGCCAGCTTCCTGCGACGGATCCGAGGACGGTTCCCCACAGAGCGGCGCTCATAGCGAGGCCATGCATTGCAGGGCTGAGGCCCCAGAGAGTTTGAATTGTCTTCTCCGCGCCGGAGATGACGACCGTGTCGAAACCGAAAAGAAACCCCGCGAGCGCGGAGACAAGGGACCAGAGGAAGAGACGTGGATTCATGATAAAAAAATGACTAAGGAAAGTTTAGCCGCAGATTAATAATTGCGATTCGCGGGGAGGTCAGGAAAAGGGGGTTAGGGAGATCTTTTTCTCACCCGCAGAATTTGTCGGGTGGCCATGGGAGTAAAAACAAATGTCCTTTAAGATCTGAAAACCTGTAATATCAGATAATCAACCTGCTAACACTATGCCAAAACCTCCTCTCCATCGCATAATTTCCGATCATTTCCGTGAAGGCATTCTTTCCGGGAAACTTGGAAAGGCGCAGCGCCTGCCAAGCGAGGCACAGCTTGTCGAGCGGTTCGGCACCTCCCGACCGACGGTCGCGAGAGCGATGCGGGATCTCCAGGCGGAGGGACTGATTGAGCGCCGCGCCGGTTCGGGATCTTACGTCCGTTCCCAGTCGCCCGCACCCGCGTCTAAGCAGCTTGGGCTACTTGTGCCCGGTCTTGGCACAACGGAAATATTCGGGGTGATCTGCGGTGAGATTGCCAGCCTGGCAAGGGCGCACGGTTACACCGTGATCTGGGGTGGATCATCTCATCCCCATGGCGATGGCGACCTGAGCCGCGACCACGCCGAGGAGCTTTGCGAGCAGTTCATCCAGCGACAGGTGCAGGGCGTGGTTTTTGCCCCCTTCGAGTTGTCGGCTGACAACGAAACGGTCAATGAACGGATTGCCACCCGGCTACGGGACGCGGGCATTCAGGTCGTTCTGCTTGACCGCGATCTGCGGGCATTTCCGAGCCGGAGCGACTTTGATTTAGTCGGTGTTGACAACCTTGCGGGAGGCTACCTGCTTGCCGAGCATCTGGTGAGGTTGGGTTGCCGGCGGATCTCCTTTGTGGCGCGTCCACATTCGGCTTCCAGCGTGGATATTCGCATTGCCGGAGTCCGCGAGGCCCTCCTGAGGCACAAGATTGAACTGCGTCCGGACTGGGTTTCGTGGGGTGATCCGAGTGATTTGAAATTTGTGCGCAAGCTGACGGCGGGAAGGCTTTTTGACGCCTTCATCTGCGCCAACGACCATACCGCAGCGGTCTTGATGCGCACGCTGGAGCAACTCAAATTGAGCGTGCCTGGTCAAGTCCGGGTGGCGGGGTTCGATGACGTGCGCTTCTCCACGCTTCTTGTCGTCCCGCTGACCACAATTCACCAACCCTGCCGGGAAATCGGTGTCACGGCATTCCACACCCTGATGCAGCGCATTGCACAACCGGAATGGCCTCCGCGTGCGGTGCTCCTGACGCCGCATCTGGCGGTAAGGGGAAGTTGCGGGGCCTACCAAGCGAACCGGAACGCTTCCGTTCGTGCAAAAGGATAGTTTCAGTCATCCGCTCCCGCAGCGCCTCCACGCAGACTTCCATCGTTACGTGGTTGCGGTGCTTGAAACAGTCCACAATCGTCCGGTCCACATCTGTGACGCGCGCCGCGTGACCGGCGAAACAAGTGCATTGGTCACCTCCTCAACCCAGATTTGTGCCCTGAGGGAGGGCCCTTTTGAAGAGCCGTCCGGAATGGCAAGGAAGGTTCAGTCTCCGCCCGACGGAATGGCTCCCTCCGGAACGCCCTGGCCGTCGTCGCTTGGCTGTTTAGAGGCCTGCCTCGACCATTCTGTAGCAGCAGGCAACCAGGGCCTCTCCTCCCTCTGGGGCCGGATACTTGATCGTTGAGCAACTTCTGCTTGGGAAATGTTCGAGGGCCGCTATCGCTCGGGCCTCCCGATCCACTCGTGGTGTCACGGCTGGTCTGCGGACCCGCCTGGCTTGCCGGCTTTCGGGCTCGGAGTGAGGCCGACCTCCCCGGGATGGAAGACCGTCCTCGTTGACCCGCATCCCGGGCAATTACAATGGGCAGAGGGAACTGTGCCAAAACCTTACGGGAACATTGGTGTGAAGTGGGAACTGCACGACGGAAAATGCCACGTAGAATACGAAGCTCCTCAGGAAATCTCGGGGGCCTTGTGAGATCCGTTCCGCCTCAGGTTCATTAGATGAGACTTAAGTAAAAGCCGGTGCATGCCTCCTCGGAGGCGGGATTCACATCCTTGTACCAACCTTTTCACGAATTGTGGTTTTACTCTCCGAAAAGGGAAGCTTTCAGGGGCACCTGGCCCAAAACGGCCTTTTTGCGCATGTCCAGAATTGCGGACCTCCTCTATTTATCAAGGTCCGCGGGTATTTGGTGGTCATGGCGGAAGGTGTGGGATTATCCTGCTGCGCAGGCTTTCCATCGTGGCTTCGCATCGACAGGATATCACCTCCTTGTGCTTCGCACTGCGGAAGGGGTGGGATTGACTACGGACTTCGTCCTCCGCCCCTTCGGGGCCTCGCTTCGCGAGATTGGTGATGCTTCGCATCGCTCGAACTGCGTTCGAACCCCACCTGCATCTGGCGGCCTGTGGCCCATGATTTGAATGTTCCGCACTGCGGAAGGGGTGGGATTCGGTGAAGGATCTGCTAGTTTCAAGGCTCACAATACACTGATTATCAAGATAATCAAGCAATACTATCAGATTCTTTTCCATTACTCGTGAACTACAAGAAGGGACACTTTTAGGGACACCAAACCGGGTGGAGTTTTGGAGCCAGACATGTGAACGAGACTACACAATTCAGGGTTTTTGAGAAAACAGAAAATCGAATGAATCGGGAGTCTCCCATTTTCGCCGGGAATCGTGCAAGGTTCGCTCGACAATCCCGGTGAACCGGATTATCGCATGTCCACTTTCAAATGGCTGTAAACCTGATTCAGGATCTCTCTCCCGCAGAACTCAAAAAAGAAATCACAAGCCTTGTTGAAAAGGATTTGAGAGCATTGCCCGGAACCGCAAAGATTTTTGCGGCAGTGGCCCGACTTCAAGAATTTGATCGACTGCCCGAAATGGCCGACCCGGAACGGATCAAGCAGTTCATCGCGGAAGGCTGCAAAGAACTCCAAAGGGGAATCTCGCCCTCCGATGGAGTGCCCGCCGAGCTTTACGCACGAGAATTGATTGCGGGAACTCTCCACCCCGGGACAAAAATTGCGTACGGTCAGGGCATTTACCTCTCCACGCCGAGTATCGACGGGAATCTCCCTGAATTTCCGAAAGTCTCAGAAGTTGCCCGCCATTACGCGTGTTCCCCGGACGGGGCCGGAATCGTCCTTCGCTGCATCCTGAAACAGGTAGTCAAATTGCTCGACCGAGAGGATATTCTTGAACATTTCCGGGAGGAGCGAAATCGCGCCAGACAGGCGGGCATTTCGGATTTGGGGACTTTTGCGGCAGCCTGTGGATTTCAGGGGTATACCTGCGATGGAATTGCGCCAAAACATGAGGAAGAAGTGGTGGTTGTCCTTGACAGAACCGCGCTCGTCTTCCAGAGAGTCGCCTTGCAAATACCGCAAAAAGCCCGATAGTTCACCTTATGGACACGCTACACGACCGCATCAACCGGGTAATTCATACCTCTGCGTTTGAGCATGTTCTTGAACAGCATGGGATTGATTTGATCGAATTCCAATGCACGTGGGACAAGATCAGCGGAGGGGATTTCGACAAATTGCCGCAGCCCTACCGGGAAGCGATTCTGGTGGGGGAAGAAGACTTGCACGGATGCAAGGAAATTGCCCTCGCGTAAAAGAGCAGTTCCTGTCTGGCTCAGGATGTTTTTGAGGAGCCGACAGGAGGGGATCGAACAATCTCTCGGCCGATGAGATTTACAGCCGAGAGCATTTCAGTTTTGGCGGAGAATGAGGTTTTCGTTTTCGGATCGAATCTCGCGGGATTGCATGGAGGCGGAGCCGCAAAAGTGGCACTTGAGCGATTTGGAGCTGAGAGGGCCAAGGGGATCGGGCACCATGGGCAGAGTTACGCGATTCCGACGAAAGACGAATTGGTCGAGACATTGCCGATTGAAGAGATCGGCGAACACGTTTCCGAATTCCTCGAATACGCCAAGACCAAGCCGGAATTGACGTTTTTTGTAACGCAAATTGGTTGCGGGTTAGCCGGCTACTCGCCTGAAGACATCGGGCCGTTGTTTTCAAACGTGCCCGACAATGTCGTTTTGCCGGAAGCCTTCTGGAAGCACATTTCCCGCTGAACTACCGACGGTATTCCGCAACTCCGGCACCTCAAAGATACGCCGGAATGCTTCAAAATACTGCTCAGGCAGCCACGCCGACCGTTGCAAGATGTGGGTGATTGGATTTCTTGCGGACGTTTCTGCTCTGCCAGTATTTGGCAAGCGCCCGGGTGGCCTGTGAAAGCCATTCTCGATCTTGTGAAGCGGCAAGGACATCCACAGAGGCGAAATATTTCGGTGCGTTAGGTGCGGGTTTTCCGAGTGGGTTGAGCATTTTTGCTGCAATAAGCGGGGCGATGTCATGCTCCTGAAATCCCAGAATTGCAGACGCTTCTCCGGTGCTCAGTCTTGCCGGCAAGCGACGGCAATTCATCAATGAGAGAATATCTTGGCTGCCATTGAGTTTTTTTGTCGAAAACATAAGCGTGGGTGCGGGGATAAAATTCTGATGTCAATCTGTCCGGGATGGGACCGAACAGAAACCGGAGGGATTTGAGGATCTTCAGCCGAGTTTGATGCCGGTGTTGCGGATGAAGTTTTTTGCCTGGGTGACGATGACCTGATCCTGCTTTTCGGCGGCCATGTTGGGGCTGATGGTTGCCTTGATGCTCTTCACCAGGTCGGCCTGTTCCGGCCTTTCGAGCCAGGTTTTGACATTCGCGGTGTAGTTCTGTTTCTGTTCCTGATCCTGCATTTTGCGCAGGAGGAACTTCCGCTCCAACTGCTCGCGGGGGAGTTCCTTGACGTATTCGACCAGGCCGGGCTCCGCCTTCATGAAGGCGTCCAGTCGAGTGTTCACTTCGGGGTTGATTTTGAACTGTTGTGCCAGCTCTTCTTTCTTTTTTGGTGATGCGATTGCCATTTTGACATGTTTGGTTGTGCCGGACGTTTCGACCCTGCGGCCCCGTAGCCCGGCGGTTGGACGGTTTCGGTTGTCGAAAATCAGGCTTTGGTGGCCCGGACCTGCGGGATGGTTTCCTCGTCCTCGTCGTCGAGGGCTCCGTTCTGCAATCCGCCGATTTGCTGGATGACGGATTTCAGGAAGCGCTGAGCGATTTTCCGGGAACTGAGACGATGAATCTCCGCATTCAGCATGGTTTGAACAAGCTGGCTGGTGGGAACGCGGATTCCGGCTTGCTCGACGATTTTTGATGCCTCCGTGAAGGTGGCAAAGGTGTCCTCATCGAGGGTGACTGTAACGTTGGCTGGTTTGGTGGTTTTCATAGAATGTTTTTGGTGAGAAATGCGAATTGCTTGCGGCGGAGGAGCGGGGCGGGGAAAAGCGATTCCCGTCTGCGCCGTTCCAGGGATTCGAGTTCGGCGGCGAACTCGTCGTTGAGCTGCATCTGGGAGATGAGGAATGCCTGGCTCTCGTCGTTGTCCTCTGCGAAGAGGACAATTCCGCACGGGTCTGAAATTCCCTCCCCCTCCGGGAGCGGCGGCTCTGCGGAGGAGAAGGCATCGTCGTTCGAGGGTTCGGCGGGACTCGGAGACGGCGACGGAGTGATCTGGTTTTTGAGGCGTTCGACCTCCTGCTGGAGGTTGGGGACTTTCGCGGCCTCTCGCTGCAAATCCTCGACGCGCTTTTTCATGGCCCGGTTTTGTTCGAGAAGGGCCTCGGCATACGCCTTCTGCTGGGCGTTACGCTGTTCCTCGTGCGCCACCTGGTAATAGCCTGGCGAGGGATTGGACTTTGCCACGGTCGGTCCCATCGGCAACGCGTAGGGTTCCGATGGCTGGTAATTCCAATCGACGGACTGCTCCCTGCGATAGACCGTGTGCCGTTCGTGCATTTCATCCGGGAAATTCGGGTCGGTGTAGCGGCCTGCCGGATATGCTTTCACGGTTTCCGAGACCCGCACGTCCGGCACGTCGTTTCGGGCAATGCCGGGGCTCGACTGGATTTTGACCGACTTGCGGGTGGCGCATGCTGTGCACAGGCAGAGGGTGAGGATGGTGATGAGGTATTTCATGGGTTTGTTGGGTTGGCGGCCGAGAGGCCGTTTGTGGCTTTTTGCAAGTCCACGGTTTGGGTGACGTAGAGGTAAAAGAGCGTTCCGGCAGGAACCCGGACGTAGTAAGGATCGTTTTTCAGACTCTCCAAGAGACGCTGGGAATAGATTTGCCCACCAGCTTGGATGCCTGCGGAAATCGCATCGGTGAATCCGCCATTCTGGATCTGGGTGGCTCCGCCGGTCAGAGGGGAAATCAGATTCGTCGTCTGCGGAAACGCTCCGGCCCCCGCCGATATCATGGCGGCAAGAACCGCCTTCGCCTCGGCGAATTTGTCGGAAGCGATCATGTAACCGCGAAGACCGGCAGAACCATCGGTTTCGCTCCAGCCTCCCGGCTTCGCCGCATCGGGCGCATAATCAAGAACCGTGCCGGAGAGCGGCAATTCCCGGCCATCCTGGAAAACGACAACCCATTTCCTCTCGGAGCCAATCCGTTCGCGGGCGGCGGTCTTTTGGGCAATACCGTGAACTTCCGTTCCTGCTGGGATGATCAAGCGACCATCGTGCCAGACTTCCTCGGTGATGAGTCCGATGATTGGGGTTTCGATGTTGGTGGAATCCACGGTGTTGACCAGTTCGCATCGGAGAAGCCGCCCGAAGGGAAGATACGATTCACTGCGGGCCACCTCCCGCGTGGCAAAGATGGCCTGGGGAATTGGCGGCGGTGGCTTGGGTGTCGATGATGGCCGTGAGGCGGAACTGTCGGCCACCTTGGGAGCCGGGGCGGGTGGCCGCGCAGGGGGAGTGACCGGGATTTCTTCTGTGAAGGTGTATCCCTTCGCCGTGGTTGCTTGTGCGGGAACAGAAGGATTGATGGCCGCAGTCGAGCGGCGGCCTTTCCCGGAAAAGAGGAAGGCGAAGACCAAGGCTCCTGCCAGCAGGAACAGGATCAGCCGACCGGCGGGTTTTTGAAAAAGTTCAGTCCAGAGTTTGCGGATATTCATTTGAAGTCAGGGGTTTCGGCACGCACGACGAGCACGTTCCATTTGTTGTCGGGATCGAGATTGTTGCGTCCGCCCTGCCCGTTGCCGGTGATTGCGAAGAACGCCGGGGTGACGGACTTTGGCGGCATGACGCCGGACGCATCCGCGAGCGATTGCGTATAGATCCGGTCTTCCAAGCGGACGGCCAAATCCTGGGGCTTGTAGTAAATGGGCCTGTCGGATGTGTTCTCCAACTCCACCCGAAAAATCAGCGTGTCGTCCTGCTCAAATCGCCACACATCACGAATCCGCACCGTGAAACCCTCGTAGAAATTTGTAATGCCCGGTGCTGCATGAAGAACCCCGGCCAAGGCATCCGGACGATTTGCCGTGAAGAGCGGATACGCCTTGGCTTTGTCCATCAGGGAAAGCAGTCGCTCCGGCACAATGGCGACGCGACTACCGTCCTTTCCTCTCCGGTCATCCTGGTAGAACGTGACGTTGTAGAAAGGCTGTTCCGATGCCTTCAAATGAAGGACGTATGCCTTGCGGTTGAAAATCACCGTCAGATGATCCTCCGCGTCGGGTTTCAGCGCCCGGATGCTGAAATAGAAATTCCCCGGTGTGAACGAAATCAAAAATCCCGCGTTTTCCTGCTCCTGCGAAGCGACCGACTTCGCAAAGAGCCCGGAGATTTCTGACGGGAACATGACGGTGGTCGTCCCCGATTTGGACGCCACCGGAATGTCGTAGATGACAAATTCATCGAGCGGTTTTTGGGTGATCGGCCCGGCGTGTATGGTCGGCACTGAAAGCAGTGCCATTGCTGCAATGGTGGCTATGGGATGTTTCATGCGCCCAATTTGGCACAGAAAAACTCCGGGCCTGCTCCCGGTTGGGAGCAACAATTTTTGCCTGAATATGCGCCTTGCCCGGCGCGAAGATTTCCGTTACCAGCCGAAGAGTGGCCGCTACGATTCGCACTCTGACTGACGAAGAAAAGAAGGTGGAGGAAGAAGCGTTCCGGTTTCTCGAAGAAAACTTCGACAAGCTTGCTGCAGACTACGAAAGGATTTATGGCCGCATCATTGACGCGGATCGCATCAAGGAACTGTTCCCGATGTTTGCGACAACGGAGCAAACGCGCAGGCGCTGGGCCTCGGCCGTTTATGCTCCTGCCGCACGGCTCGCCGACCATCTTTTTCACCGTTTTCTGAGGGAGCAGATTTCCCGTGTTGCGGTTGTGCTTCTGGCCGGAGGGCCGGGATCGGGCAAATCGACTTTTTCGGCACAGCCTGACATCGAGAAAATTCTGTCCGAAGCTGCGGTGACAGTGGATGGCACGCTTTCTGACACGGAACGGGCGATCACATTTATTGAGGCCGCTTTGGACGCCGGGAAAGAGGTTGTCGTCTTTTACGTGCATTGCAATTTCCAGCGCGCCATCGAGGGCGTGATCGACAGGGCGCTTTCTCCAATTTCTTTGCGGGTCGTGCCAATGTCCGTGGTGTCCGCCAAACATTTTGGGGCGGTCCAGACTTTGAAAACGATTTCCCGACGCTTTGGGCATCGGGCGGATTTTGCGATCCGGGTCGCCGTTTTTCAGGGCATCGGCGAACCTTTTGCCATGGGCGAGATTGAAGATGTCCTTGTGTCGGAGACATCAACAGTTGACCCCCTGATCCAAAAAGCCTACTCTATCCTTGATGATCGCTACGAAGCAGACCGAGTCAGCCAAAGCCGTCAGAACCCGACGGAGCGGCGGCATCTCACCGAAGACCTCTATCAAAGCCTTCGCCGATAGAGTCATGGAAGCAGCAACGTCGTCTCCTGTCCGTGGCTATTATGTTCCGATGGGATTGCGGAAGCATTCGGGTGGCAAGGCTCTTGCCAGCTAACCAGGACCAAAAGCGCCCCCCATTTCGAGCATCACTGACGAGTGGTGAGGTGTTTCAAAGCGGCTGCTCGGTGTATTTGAAATCCTGCACGACGAGCGGGAGACGCCCGTTGCCGAGGAGGTCGGGGTTGCGGATGAAGAGGAATTCCGTCTGGAATTTTACCGGTTCGCGGAATTCGAGGTTGTTGACGGTGCCAGTGCGGACGAGATTGCCTTCGGCTCGAACGCTTACGGCTTCGTAGGATCTGCCTGACCCGTCGCTGATTTTGCGGGTGTCGAGGATGTCGATTTTCGTGACCTCGGCTTTCTGGTGGATCTGCTTTTCTTTGAATTCGGGATTTAGCTTCTTGTAGAGGGCGGCGGCTTTCTTCCGGGCGGGTTCCTCAAGGTAAAGACGTTTCATCAGGTCCGGGAGATCTGGGCCAATGGGATTGCCTTTTTGATTTGGTAAGATCGATTTCTACGCTGCCACTATGGTGTGGATGTAGTCGTATCCTTCGCGCCGTTCTTGGAAAAGCACGTGGTCGTGGGCGAATTCCGCATAGCTGCGGCTGCTGCCATCGTCTTTTTTCCAGATTTCGGTTAACTCGAAATAAGGAGTGCGCGAGACGACAAACGCGTCAACTGTGAGGTGTTTCAGCGTCGAATCTTTTAAAGCGCTTCGGGAGTGTTCGCGCAGCCGCAAATGCAGTCCGATTTTTTCGCTGTGGATTCCCCCGCGCTCGTGCATCAGGCCGTGGGGCTCAATGAAAATGATGCGCTGCTTCCCTCGCTCTTTGATCCAGAGGATAAAATCCGGGTAGAAGCCGCGGGATTCGAAGAAACCGATGCCTTTTCCGCGTCCCAGGTTTCTCAGGAGAAACAGCTCTTTGCCGCGCAGCGCCTTGCCCGCCTCGGCGCGGCAGAATGATTTCAGGTCTTCGACAAAGCGTTTCTCGCTTTCTTCCAGTAAGGGAGGACTGGTCTTGATCGAACCGTCTTTCCGGGCGACCAGGAGCGGCTGGTAGAGGTGGCGGTCGAAATGGACATTGGGCACGTCGAAGAGCATGTCCCCGGCGTAGATGCCTTCCGGCTTGGCTTTGCCGGACAGCTTCTTCGCTTCCTCGATGATGGTGTGAATTTCTGAGACCAACTTCGGATCGCCGCGAGGCACCGACACGCGGTAGGGCTGGAAATTTTCGTCGGCGACTTTGAGCGTTTCGTATGTCATCTGCTCCGACTCCCAACGCTGCCGGGCCTGTTGGTAGAACCGCTCAAGATACTTCTTCAAGAGGCTCGAAGCGAGGCCTTGGAGCCGCGCCATGTTATCTGCGGAGTCCGGTTTGACCCATTCGTCCGGCGCAACCAGTTCGTAGAGCCGTGGCTCACTGTGGAAAAGGATTTCTCGGGGAGCGGAAACCGGAACGGTCAGGTTGCGGTATCCGCGTGTCTGCTTGTATTCGAGAAGGTCGAGGTGAAGGCGGGTCCAGTCCAGGAGCGAGAGAGCGATTGATTCAATAGCTACGGAATGCCCGGCCGCGCCATCGGCTTCATGAACGCCACCTGTCGTTTGGCTTTGCAGGGCATGGACCCTCGTGGCGGCGTCCAGTCGGACGCGAACCTTGTCGGAGGGACCCAAAAGCAGATCGACCTCCTCATCAAAGCGGCGATCCTTCGGAAGACGCGGGCGATAGAGGTCTTCCTTAAGAAACTCCTTGTTCGTCCAGAGCGGGAGTTCCATTTCCAGAAAGCCGCCCGTGTTGACCCCCTCGCGTTCGAGGTAATCGCGGAAACGGGCCATGTAATTCGCGCGCACGGCAAAAATATTGAGCCTTTCCAGAACTTTGAGGTGAGCGGGGTGCCCTCCTCCGTCGGGCCGTTTGACTTCCGCGCTGCGTTTCAGGTCGAAGGCGTAACCTTTAAGCCGCACCCCCCGCCCAAAAAGCTGGATGATCTCCGAGCCCTCGGAGACGCCGACGTTGAGCAGGCCGATATTGGCCACGCGCCAACTGCTCCAGCCTTCCATGAACATCTTCGCGCCGATGAGGAGTGTTTGCGGGCTGGAGGCGTGCTTGATCCGTGGAAAAAGCGGCTGCTGAATCGAGTCCTCTGTGACCGACAGTTGCGGGGCCTCGGCTTCGACGACTTTTTTGAAATCGTTAACGCTTCCAATGACGATGACGCCGAAGTAGGTTTCGGTCCCGGCGGCACGTAGGGCGACTTCGTTTTTTGTCGAGGTGAGCTGGCGGATTTCCAATTCGCCGGGCGATTCAGCCAGAAACACTCTTCGCAGGATTTCGTCGAATACCTTCTCCGGGTCCGGCAACTTGCCTCGCCGCAAATACGGGAGATGTCCGGCGAACATGTCCTGCCCGTCCTCAGACTCGATACCGCTCTTGCCGCGCAGAATCTCCCCGATCTTCTTGACCGCCCAGCCTTTGGCATTGGGCAGAAACCGGGCGAGAAATTCCAGCACGGTGACCACCTCCGCATTTTTGGCCGACACGCGGCTGCAAACCAGCAGCCAGAGCGGCGGCTCGAGCAGGTATTCGCGTGTGGCAACCTGGTTTTCCTGAAAGTAAAGACGTTGCTCGTAAAAGGAAAGCAGGTTGGCCAGCAACAGGGTATGGACATCATCCTTCGCCCGGTAGTCCTTGAGATTGAGGATGTGGAAATCCTTTCCGAACCCGTCCCGGTAAAAATATTTGTAGGAATAATCGAAGAGGATCGACTTGGCGTATTCCTCGGTGACGGCGTCCTTCTTCGTAGCGTCGAGTGCCTGACCGAATGTGGCGCTGTATTCAAAAGTGAACCCTCCCCTGCCGAGTGCCAGCCGCCGGTTGCGCCATGTCTCCGCCTCGCTGCCCGTGCCTTTGTGTCCCTCATCCACAAAGACGAGGTTGTGACCCTCGAAGGCCTCGACTGGCACGGAGAGCCCGCTTCCCTTTTTTTCGGAGACGAGCTTTGTGATTTCGAGCACGCGCACCGCATCGGTCGCCGCCATGCCGAGCCCGCTCTCTTCCAAAGAAAACCGGGCGCAGGGGATGCCGGACGCCTCCATTTCTTCGATATGCTGGGTGGTCAGGTTGTCGTTCGGTGTGATGAGCAGGATGTTGTCGATGGGCTGCCGGGCTTCGCGGGCGTAGTGGCGGAATTGGTGGTAGTTGATGTGGAAGATCAGGGTCTTTCCGCTGCCGGTCGCCATCCAGAACGCCACTTTGCCGAGCTCCTCGTCCGTAAACCGCGCGTCCTGGATGTCGCCGGGCAACTTGTCGATGTTCCGGTCGTCCACGAACAGGTTCAACTCCGCCAGCAGGTTCGCCCGATCGTGGAAATACCGGTCGAGGTAAATCTCGGTGTAGAGCAGAGCGAGGTGTTGGAAGTATCGCAGCACAATCGGGCGCGTCCGCTTCCGGTTAATCGAGGCCAGATGCCGTCCAATGTTCGCGTCGTATGCAGCGAGTGTATCCCGCGAGAGGCGGCATTTTGAGCCGCGGCTCAGGAGCCGGGCGGTGACAAAGGCCATGCCCGTGTCATCAAAACCGTTGTCGGCGTCGGTCAGGGACTTGAGAAAATCCTCGTTGTCCTCGAATCCGAAATGCCGGTTCAGCCAGGCCAGCAGGACCAGGCGGCGTTCGAGTTTGTGATACCGTTGAAGATTGTCTGACATGGATTTTACAACCGCTTAAAAACGCTGAATCTACGCTTAAAAAAGGAATAAGCAGACGGACGAGGAAGTGGCAGACGGCGGAAGCGCGGGATCTTCCCACAGCCCGCTCCCATCTCTCCTCCCTTTAAGCGTAGATTAAGCGTCATTAAGCGGTTTCCCTCCTCTCTGTGCTCTCAAGTGGAATAAACTCCCGAAGTATGAAGCGTTTCCACTCGACTTGCCCCGGTGGCCCGAAGTTGACCAGATACCCGACCGCCTTTCTTGTGATCCGCAAATAATTCAAGAGTTGAGCTTCATGTTCGGGCAGCAGAGCTTTTACCGACTTGAGTTCCACGATGATCTCACCGAAGGCATGGAGATCGGGAATATAGTGTTTCTGCAGGCGACGCCCCTTGTAGAAAACTGACAGCTCCTGTTTGGAAGAAAACGGGATGCCTTGATCGGTCAGTTCCATTTCGAGGCTCTCCTGATAAATTTCCTCGCCGAGACCGTGCCCGAGTTCCTTGTAAACCTCGAACACCGCTCCCATGAACAAATAACCCTCCCGACCCAAAAACTCCTTGTTGGTATGCATGGATTTACAACCGCTCAAACACGCTTAATCTACGCTTAAGAAGAGACACAGAAACTGGAAGAGGAAGTGCAGTTCGACAGCAAAGCGAGGAAATCGCGCAGCATGCCCCCATCTCTCCGCCCTTTAAGCGTAGATTAAGCGTCATTAAGCGGTTCCCTTCTGGTTGATGACTCTCCATTTTCAGAGTTTTTAACCGCTTAAAATCGCTGAATCTACGCTTAATATGAGGTAGGACAGGCCTAATAAGGATTTGCGTCGGGCGGCGAAGCCACGTCCTCCCGCAGCATGATCCCACATCTCCATCCTTTAAGCGTAGATTAAGCGTCATTAAGCGGTTTCCTCTTGGTTGAACATCCGGCGTTTGAACACTGGGTCGAGCGACTTGATGCCTTCCATCAGGCAATCGGTGTTCGCGAAGGCCTCGTCCGAGCCTTCGAGGATTTTTTCCTTCCGGATGAATTCGCGGTCGGCCTGGAAATCCTTCAACCCCCAATCCTTCGTCGTGCGCCAGACGACAACGACCTCGCGCTCGCCGCCGGTGGCGTGCGGGTTCGTGCGCCCGCGATAGACGAGGTAGCGGAGCTTTTGTTTCCCCAGCGTCCGCCAATACACCTTGCGCGTGCGGATGCGCAGGCCGATGAGAAAATTGAACGTGGCCGGCAGGTCCACGGCCTTGACCGCCGTGTCCCCGTTGTCCCGGATTTCCAGCTTGTAGTCGAATGGTGTCGCCAGCTTTTCGCAATCGAGCAGCGTCTCGCTCTGGCCGGTCTCGAACGCCAGCATGTAGTGGATGACGTATTCGTCAAACCGGAGCTGGCGCTGCGCCGCCTCGTTCTCGTTGAACGCGATGTTGCCAAGGGCGTCCTCGTAGGATTCCAGCTTGATGTATTGGAAACAATGGCTGATCCCCGCGTCGCGAGCCTGCGGCTTCCCGGCTTTCCAGTCGGGGGAATAGATGACTTTTTGCAGGCGGGGTTTGAGAAGGGTGTCGAAATAATCGCCCATTTCGATGAGAACGTAAGATCGGTCGCCTTGATCTGTTCGATTCAATTGAACCACGGCATGGCCGGTGGTGCCAGAACCTGCAAAAAAATCAAAAACAACAGGCTCCCCTCCATTGAGGCCAATAGCCAGTGAACGCTCGACAAGACGAGGCGGCTTGGGTGTGCCGAAGACTTTTTCAGCCGTGTCGTAATACATGAGATCAACCAATATCTGTTTGGCCTCTTGAGTGTGTCCCACATCTTTGTAGAGCCAGAGGGTTTGCGGCACTCGGCCTTGTTTGACCTCGGACAGGAATCGCTTGAGTTGCGGAATGGAGTCGCCAGACTTTCCCCACCAAATTCGGTTGTCCTTTTTCAGCTCTTCAAAACGCTCTTTGTTGATGGACCAATAGCGTCCCTTGGGCGGTCCATCTATGACTCTGCCCGATGGGGTTGTTACGGGATACAATCCCTGACTGTAGGGATTTCGCGCAGACAAATCGCTGGTTTTCCATGGCCCGCGGGGATCCTCGTCTGGGTTTTGGTAGGCCGCGTCCTGTTCCTCGGTCCGTGGAAGATGTGCGGGCAACCAGCAGGAGGCATCTTTCACGTAAACATGAACGAAGTCGTGATCTTCAGAAAAGAAACGGGCGCTAGATTTTGGGGAGTAGTTTTTTTGCCAAATGCAGGTCGTGATGTGGTTGCTCGGACCAAAGACTTTGCCTGCAATTGCCTTGAAGTTGGCGGATTCGTTTTCATCAAGCGTTACAAACAAGGAGCCTTCGGCACTGAGGAGATTCCTCGCAGCAGCCAATCGGTCGTAGGCCATCGATGCCCACGTGGAGTGCTGGAGTGAGTCGCGGTAGATGAATCCGTCCGAACCGGTGTTGTAGGGAGGATCAGTGAATGAAACAGCCACCCTCTCGCGGTAAAGTTCCTCGACCAGCGAGAGCCCCTGGAAATTCTCCGAGTGGATGGCGAGCCCGCCGAGCCCGGCCTCGATGTCCGGCTGGGCGGCGAGCGCGGCGTCCACGAATTCCTCGCCGAAAAATTTGGTATCAAGGACGAGGTTCCAATTATTCTTGAGGAACGCGACGGATGGGGTCTCTGTCCACCCCTTGGCTTCGTGGATGGAGAAGAGGTGTTTCCACTCGGCGATCTGCGCGGTGTTTTTGGCGATCTCCGGGTAAAGGGACTCCGGGATGCGGTCGAGGGTGAGGCAGAAGTGGGAGGCGGTGACGAATTTCTTTTTCTCGAAAATCCGTTTCTGGAAATTTTCGATTTGGGCGAGGAACCGGATGATGACCTGGCCGATGCGGCGGATGAGGCGCATCATCTGGAACCATCCCTCCGCGCGTTCCTCGCCGCCGGCATCGAGGGAGTCGAGTTGGAGGACTTCGTTTTTGAGGTAGAAATCGAGTTCGCGGGATAGGAAGCCTTCGAGGTCCTTGTGGATGAAGTAATCGGACGAGTTCTTGCGGGAGAACCGGCGGAGGTGGTGGGCGATGCGGCTGACCGGGTTGCCTTCAGCATCCTTGTGGTGCTCGGCGAGAATGGCGTTCAGGGGCTCTGGATTTTCTTTGAGCGTCTTGGATTTGGCGAGCCCCTCGGCGGCGACCGCCAGAATTGCCGATTGGATTTTCCCATTGCTGGTGATGCCGCGATCCTTGGATTCCTTCTCGAAGCGGTCGGTTTCCGCAGCAGTCAGGCCCCGATAGTGGAATGGCAGGGTGACGAGGATGTGCTTGTCCTTCGGCGCCCCCGCCTGCTCGAGCGTGAGGGCGTCTGTCTGTGGGAGAAAATACCGCGTGTCCGGGGACTTGATGTTGTCCTTGGGCACATCGGCCTGCGTGACGGTGAAGCGAACCCGGACTCCGCCGGAGGGGTCGCGCCAGCGGTATTCGGTGAACTGCTCGCCGGTCTTGATGTAGTATTGATCGGCATTCGCCCAGTGGAGGTGGACTTCCTCGCCGTTGTAGGGGATGGCGTATTTTTCCCGCTTCGAGTAACGGCGGAGGGAGAGGAAATCTCCGTTGTCGTAATAGCGGCTGAAAAACTGGACGAGGTGGTTGTAGATCGAGGCCTCGCGGTCGTTGGCGGGCCGGGCACCTTTGGCCTGTTGCTGGATGGCGAGGTATTGGCGGCCGAGTTTCGTGCCGTGATGCGATGTGGCAAGATTCCCGGCTGCATCGATGGCATCATCGGCGATGTTTTCGCGGATTTGCGCCGCGAGGTCGGCGATCTGAGCTGCGATCCCGGCTTCCTGCCGGAGTGCGCCGGAGTTGAGTTCGGCGGAGATGGCATCGACGAGCTGTTCGTTGATGAATTTCTCCACGACGCCGCGCTTCTGTCCGAGAATCCGGTAGATGCCGAAATCAAGTTCTGCCGCGGCTTCGATCTGGAACATCTCGCGGAGGAGGGACTGGAAGGTTTCGCGGGGGGTGCTCATGGTTTTTTTGATTTTTCGGAAGAGGCGGATTTGGCACGGTAGGTGGCCGACTCTTCGGCGACAAGCGCAAGCGGAACATCGGGCTCATAAGCCCGGAGAGTGGGAAGCGATGGCTGGGCGCGCTCGGCAAGAAAAGCGCGGCTCTGGCGAAGCAACCAATCCTTGAAGCTCAGCCCCTCGGCTGCCAATGCCGAGTGCAGTTGCTTTTTGAATTCCGGGTCAACATCGACCACTAAACGACCAGAGGGACCTCGCGCCATGTCACATAAGTAACGTGACATGTTTTTTCATGTCAATGCAGAATATTCCTCCTCGATAGGAACAAAGCTCTTGTCACGGTGAGACAGGGAAAAACTCAGGAAATCAGAAAGAGCCTGGACGACTGGGCGGAGAGTCTCGGGAGATCGCGTCAACCCCGCTTGGATTGTGGTGAGCGCATTGAAGAGGAAATGGGGATTCATCTGAGCGCGGAGCATCTGGATCTCGGTCTCTTTTTCGGCGGCGATAGCCACAGCAAGAGCTCGCTCCCGATCCAATCGCTCCATGAGGAGCTTTATTCCAACATAAAGCAGGCTCCATCCGAGGCACAGCCCGGTGCGGAAATAGAAAATCCCGAAAATAACCGGCGGCGTGAATGTCTGCTCGGCGTCAAAATCCAGAAATTCGTGAAACGCCAGACTGAAGAGTGTCAAAATCAACCCACTCAACAGGGATACCCCGCCCACGAGTGCGACCAATACCGCCTTGGTCATCTTCGCATTGTAGAATCGCCTGTAGATTTCCCTCATTCCAATCGTGATGAGAAATCCCATTCCATCGCGATAAAGCGAAACCAGAACCGTAGCTGGAATCGTTTCCAGCATCACCCACTTTGAGGGGAAAGAAAAAAGGGTGAATGCCAGCCAACCTGCCAACTGAAAGCGCCAGAAAAGTGGGATGCGAGACCAGATTCCGCCGGGAACCCTTCCGGGCGAGTCATGAGAATCGGAGCTGTTCATGTTTTCAGGCTGTGAAAACTCGCCACAAGACACTTTAAGTGCGCGTCTCCAAGGCTGCATACGTTTTTGCAACGGCCGCGCAAAGTTTTTTCTGTAAAAAGGCTGATGTTTTTTTCTGAAGGTGGTTGTTTTTGTAGTTTTCGGGTTGGTTTTTGTTAGTTGAGGGAGAGGTAGGTTTTGCCGGTCTCCCAGGTTTC